>Ga0099364_10002482_pt1 | contig 29328 bp, 20 predicted proteins | sample TergutTh196P3_FD_73070 | JGI IMG/M metagenome (GOLD analysis project Ga0099364, IMG submission 73070) | Microcerotermes parvus P3 segment gut microbial communities from Pointe-Noire, Republic of the Congo - Th196 P3 | ecosystem: Host-associated > Arthropoda: Insects > Digestive system > Gut ...
ATCGCGCCAGCCGCAAAGGCCAGGAGCCAGGGCATAGCCGGTGCAATTAACACGGCCAGAAGAAACGTGAGAAGGCCGAAAACCGGTTCCACCGCGCCGGAAAAACAACCCATCCAAAAAGCTTTGGCTGTCCCAAAACCTTCCTGACGCAGAGGAAGTGAAATCGCCGCGCCTTCCGGAAAATTCTGAATGCCAATACCAAGCGCCAGGGCAAACGCACCCGCGTACAGCGTCGGATCTCCGCCGCCCTGTGCCGCTAAAGCGAATGCCAGCCCCACCGCCATGCCTTCCGGTATGTTATGCAGGGTTACCGCAGCCATTAAGAGCGTCGTGCGTTTTGACGCGGAAGCCGGTCCTTCATGAACCCCGGTAAAGGGATGGAGGTGGGGAATAAAACGATCCAGACCCAGAAGGAAAAAAACGCCAATGATAAATCCACCGGCCGCCGGAATCCATCCAATCTGTCCGCGCTCTTCCGCCGCTTCAACCGCGGGGATCAACAAGCTCCACACTGAGGCCGCGATCATCACTCCCGCCGCGAATCCGAGAAATACTTGCTGATACTTTCCCGGTAATGCCTTGCGAAAGAAAAATACGGTTGCGGCCCCCAGGCAGGTCATGCCAAAGATGAACCCCAGCCCACCGCTTGCCAATAATAATGGGTGCATGGGGTACGCGCTCCTCAATTCGCATTTGCCAGGAAGGGATCAACGAATACCCTCGCGGCAAGCTCATTGTCAAGGGTCAACAGCAGTCCTTTGTTATCGCCAATCAGCCGCAGCTTATCCAGAACCTCCGTAACGCTGGATTCTTCCTCGACCTGCTCGTCCACATACCACATCATGAATTGATAACAGGCATGGTCCGATTCTTTCATGGCCAGCGTTGCAATGGCATTAATGCGCTCCGTGACTTTCCGCTCATGGGCAAGAGTCATTTCAAAAATCTCGTTCGCATCGCGAAATGACGCCGGGGGCGGCTGTATCGCCGAAAAGGACGGCGCCGCGCCGCGCTCCAAAATGTACTGGTACATGTGAGTTCCATGAGCCATTTCTTCCTGCGCCTGTACAAACAGCCAGTTTGCGGCGCCTTTCAGACCGAACTGGTCCGCCGCGGCGGACATGGCAAGATACAGATATGCCGAATGATATTCGGCATTCACCTGTTCACTTAACGCCTTGACCAGATTCTCACTTAACATGACAATTTCTCCTTTTTGATTATACTGGATAAAGCAATTTAGAGCATTTTTATTTTACGCTTGCTCACAGTTGACGCGGCGTCGAATCATCGAACTCACACTTTTTCCGTGAAAAATCGCGGTTTCGCTGATTCTCCTTGCCTGAACCGCGGGCAAACGCAAACCTAAAACGTTCTAAAGAACCATAACAACTTGACAAATGGAAGGATATATTGGCACGCCCGGAGGGATTTGAACCCCCGACCATTGGATTAGAAATCCAATGCTCTATCCACTGAGCTACGGGCGTTTATCCGTTTCCGGCGTCGGAAAAGAAAAATCAACTGCCGGATCGTCCGATGGGGTACGACCGCGAGAACGTCTTTCCGTCGACAAATATTCCGCCTCCCGTCTTTTGGCCATTTCGCCTATCGATTTTACAACTTCCGTGCGCAAAGGAAAACGCATCCGGCTTTCAAAAAGCCGGTCCTGCGCATCTTCTATGTTTTCCATCGAGTCCAGTCCCATTAATTCGCGGATCCGCCCTTCGCCCCGGACCAGACCGATGCGCTTCCCTAAATGGTAACATAACAGGGAAAAGAATACGAGGTGAAACAACAGCCACCATACTCCGGCGCCCGGCTCCGGACCGTAAGCGGCAATCGCCAAGGCCGGCAGCAACGCCAGCATCGGCAGGAGCAGATACAGGACGATCCTTATCAATCGCACCCCGGCGTCGCGCCTCCTGCCAACCAGCGCCTCCGTAACCGGAGTCAGCAAGAGCAAAAGCGCCGCCGACAACAGGCCTGACGCAATCCAGCAATAGACCGCGATAGTCATCTCCAATCCACTCTCATTCTATCACCATGCTCACCATCCGGTTGGGCACCGCCACCATCTTAACCGGAGTTTTCCCGCCCAGCCGCGCCTGGATTTTCGCGTCCGCCAGAGCGGCCTTCTCAAGCTCGGCCGCGGGCAAGTCGGCCGGCACGATGATCCGGGACCGCACCTTGCCGTTGATCTGCACCGGGATTTCGATTTCATCTTCTTTCGCCGCCTCGGCGTCAAATTCAGGCCAGACATGCTCGAACACGCTTTCCGCATACCCCATCTTCGCCCAGCATTCCTCGGCGAAATGCGGGATCATCGGGGAAAGCATGACCACAATCGCCTCCAACGCCTCCCGCAGGACCGCCGGATGCGCCCGATCCCGGCAGGAACGAAGCAGGCTCAGGAGTTCGTTCAGCCGCGCGATGGCGGTGTTGAATTGGTAGCCGCCCTCGATGGAATCGCTGACTTTCTTGATGCACTGGTGAGTCTTCCGGCGAAGTCCGCGGTTGATATCGTCCAAGCCGGGCGGAAGACTTTCGCCGCGGGAAGCGATCCGCCCCAGGCTGTCCATTACCAGCCGCCAGATACGATTTATGGTGCGCCAGGCGCCGTTAATACCGTCTTCGGTCCAGATCTGCATCCGGTCGGGAGGAGTGTCGGACAGCATATACAAACGCACGGTATCGGCGCCGAAGCGTTCCATCATGACGTCGGGATCGACAATGTTCAATTTCGACTTCGAGATTTTGGTCATTTCGAAATGCACCCGCTCGCCGCCGCACTTACGGCAAATCAACTTGAAGCCTTCGGACTTGAGACCGGCCTGGTCCAAACTCTGATTCTCAATCCGCTTGAAAAGCGCCCCGATCGCCTCGTCGTCCATTTCCCCGCCGGCAAGCCGAACCGCATCCACGGCATCGGGCGGAATCCATTTGCATTGTTCGCAACGGAAGGCGACTTTGCAGATCATCCCCTGGCAGAATAAACTGCCAAACGGCTCCTCGAACTCGACCAGACCCAAGTCATGCAGCGCCATCGTGAAAAACCTGGCATACATCAAGTGCATGGTGGCGTGTTCGATGCCGCCTATGTACTGATTCACCGGCAGCCATTTTTTCACCTTGGCCGGTTCCCAACAAGCCCGGCTGTTCCTGGGATCAGCGAAACGGATCTGGTACCAGGACGAATCGACGAAGGTATCCATGGTGTCGGTTTCGCGGCGACCGGCCTTGCCGCATTTCGGGCAGGGGGCATTGACAAACGACTTCGACCTGAGAAGCGGGTTGCCCTGGCCGCCGGCGAAATCAATATCGGTGGGAAGCAGTACCGGGAGATCCTTTTCCGAAACCGGCACGATGCCGCAGTCGTCGCAATAAACCATGGGAATCGGCGCGCCCCAATAACGCTGGCGCGACAGAAGCCAGTCCCGCAGGTGATAATTGACTTGCCGCCTTCCCATGCCGCCAGCCGCCAGCCATTCAATGATCTCCGGGATGGCCTTAAAGTTACCGGGGCGGCCGGAGAACGGACCCGAATTGACCATGCTTCCGCCCTCGGTATAGGCTTTGGACCAGGATTCCGGACCCGAACCGTCGGCGGGCGTGATGACCTGGATAATGGGAAGATCGTATTTCCTGGCGAACTCCCAATCCCTCTGATCGTGGGCGGGAACCGACATCACGGCGCCGGTGCCATAGGTCATGAGGACAAAATTGGCGACCCAAAGCGGAATCTCCACGCCGTTCACCGGATTGACCGCGTGAAAGCCGGTAAAGACGCCGACCTTTTCCTGCTCGGCCAATTCCCTGGTCGAAGTGCCGAGGGAGCGCATCCTCGCCGCCGCTTCCAAAACCTCCTTTCCCCCCGGCGCATCCTGGGCCAGCTTGGCCAAAAGCGGATGCTCAGGCGCTATGGTCATGAAGGTCACGCCCCAGAGGGTGTCGGGCCGGGTGGTAAAAACGGGAAGCGGATCGCCCGTTTCCTTAATCCTGAACTGGACCTCGGCGCCGATGGATTTGCCGATCCATTCCTCCTGCATGGCCAGAACGGCGTCGGGCCACTTGCCACGCAGCTTTTCGTGGCCGGCCAAAAGGCGCTCGGCATACTCCGACAAGCGATAAAACCACTGGCTCATGTCCTTTTGCCGGATCTCCGAACCGCAGCGTCCGCACTCGCCCTCTTTGACTTGCTCGTTGGCGAGAACGGTCCGGCAGGAATCGCACCAGTTGACCGGGGCGGTCTTCTTGATTACCAGGCCCTTCTCATAGAACTTCAGAAAGAACCATTGAGTCCATTTGTAGTAGTCCGGATGCGAGGTGGCAAACTCGCGCGTCCAATCGTAGCCCCAGCCGGCGCGCTGCATTTGCCCACGCATCCGGGCGATGTTGTGCTCGGTGAACTCGTGCGGCGGGACGCCGGTCCGAATGGCGGCATTCTCGGCCGGCAGGCCGAAGGAGTCCCAACCCATCGGAGAGAGGACATTGAAACCGCGGAGCATCTTGTAACGCACCATGACGTCGCCAAGGGTATAATTGAGAAAGTGACCCATGTGCAACACACCGGAAGGGTAGGGATACATGGTCAGGACATAAAAAGGCGGGCGATCCTCGTGCCGGTTACGGAATAAACCCTCTTTTTCCCAGCGTTTTCGCCACTTTTTTTCGATTTCCAAAAAATTGTACTCTTCATCCGCCATCGCCAATATCTCCACAAAGACAAAAAAAACGCGCCGGGGGCCGGTGCGGCAGGGATTGAGTCCATGATATGGGTTCGGATGAATTGCGCAAGGACAAACCCGGCTGAAATCGAAGCTGTCCAGGGCCTGGGCCGGAAATTTCCCAATCCATCCACGTGGAAAATCGGTTTTTTTTTATCCCTCTTGTATACCGGAGTGCGCGGGAAGCTCGGCTTTTTGATCTTGTAGAACGTTTTAATTTTACGCTTGCCCACGGTTGGTGCGGCGTCGAATCATCGAACTCGCACTTTTTCCATGAAAAATCGCTGTCTAGCTGATTCTCCTTGCCTGAACCGCGGGCAAACGCAAACTATACCGAAGCCACTTGAAATTTCGGTTTCCCGAACCTAAGGACGGTTTCCGGCAAAAAACATCAGTCGCCGAACAACGCGAAAAGATTCTCCCCCGGATAGGGAAGGTGTTTCGGCAGGGGGATACCGATGTCGTCGATGCCGAGGAGCTTCGTCGCCTCAAACAATATCTTGCCAGCGTGGGCGAAGGCTACCGCGCTGTGGTGCGGGAAACCTTTGCCGATAAGGATATGCCGGTAAAACCGAGCGAAGTCGGGGATGGCCACGACGCCGGTGCCGCCAAAAGTGCAGGGGTCGATGTCCAGGATTTCTCCTTCGGCCGCATAGGCGGAGAGTTTGCCGGTAGGGTCCGCCTGCAGGCGGAAGAAGGTGGTGGGACCGTGCCGTAGCTGCCCTTCGAGGGTGCCGATGGTGATCTCCGGCTTCTTGCCGCCTTCGAGACCGCGATTCATGATGATGTGATATTTCAGGCGGCATTTTTCGAGGCACTCACAGCAGGTGTTGCCGCAATGGAATCCCATGAACAGATCGCGCTTGGCGACGCCCTGTGGAAGCTTCAGTTTTTTTGGCAGGACATCGTCCGGCACCGAATTGTTGATGTCGAGGAGGGTGACCGCCTTCCGGGTGGCGCAGACGCACATGTATTCGGACAACGCTCCATACAGATCCACCTCGCAGGATACCGGGATACCCCGCCCGGTAAGGCGTGAGTTGACGTAACAGGGGACGAAGCCGAAGGCCGATTCGAAGGCGGGCCAGCACTTGTTGGCGAAAGCGGCGTATTTCCTGGCGCCGAGGTTGGCTTCCTTATATTTGAGCAGGGCAACCTCGAACTGGGCCAGTTTCGGAAGAATCTCCGGATAGGGATTGTATTTGCCATTGCCGAGCTGCGCATTCATAGCCTGGATGATTTCGGCGATCCATTTCTTTTCCGACGCCGCCTCCTGGTAACACAGAAGAAGATCCAGTTCCGAATTCTCCATCACCTCGACCCCGAGGTCGTAGAACGGCTTCAGCGGGGCGTTACAGGCCATGAAGTCCTGCGGGCGGGGGCCGAAGCCGAAGAGCTTCAGGTTCCGGACCCCGATGACCACCCGGGCGATATCGACGAAATCGGCGGCCTGGGAGGCGATTTTTTTGGGAAGGCCGACCGGATACTGCGGGATGAAGGAACGAATGCCCCGGAGCTTCTGGTTGTAAGAGTTGTTAAGAAGCCCGCAGAGGGCGTCGCCGCGATCGCCGGCAAGGACTTTCCGGTCCTCCTCGGCGGCGGCCGCAACCATGACCGGGCCGGGGAAGGCCTGCATCATCATGGTGGTCGGACCTTCAGGCCCAAAATTGCCGAGATAGGCCAGCAGGGCATTGGCGCCGCCTTTTGCCAGATCGGCAAGGGCGGCCAGGCTGTCCTTTTCGTTTTCGACCACGACGGGACAGATGTGGGCGGGAACCTTTTCCTTCTTCAGGCAGTCGGCCAGAGCGCTCAGACGCTTTCGGGTCAAGCTGGCGGGAAAGCAGTCCCGGGAGACGCCCACCACGCCGAGTTTCACTTCCGGAATGTTGGTGACTTGGCTGGACATATCGACTCCTCCATAGAGGGCATTTCCCATTCGCCGCGCCCAAAAAAAAGGGGCGTCGTTGGCGACAGGGCGCTGGAAAAATGGGCCCGGAGGGACTCGAACCCCCGACCAAGCGGTTATGAGCCGCCTGCTCTGACCGACTGAGCTACGGGCCCGCATCAAACCTTCGCCGACAAAACAATACCGGGAACACACCGAGAATTCTCCCGGGCGTTAGTATAATGAATCAGCCCGACAGCGCAAGCAGGATTCGGAACATACCGGGGCCGACCTTCCTCGCGGCAGCCGCGAAGACCTTCCAATTCCTCAGGCGGAGTTGCGGTTATATTGAAGCCACTTGAAATTTCGGTTTCTCGAACCTTAGGACCCGTTAAGAAAAACTGTCGTACCGGGGTGCGCGGAATATGCCTTCCGCAATATTCATTCTGGCGAAGATACGACAGTTATTTTTTACGCACCCTAATTACCGGCAGTGCGCGTGTAGGTTATAAGATCAACTCCCATCTAAAGTCATTTCTTCTTCCAATTTCGGCGCCCTCCCTGGTCTGGAGCCATTTTGACCAGGCGCGGCTCAAAGCGCGCCAAAATATCCACCAAATCGCTTTGTGCCGCCATGACCGCATGGATATCTTTATAGGCCATGGGCGCTTCATCCAGACCGCCGGAAATCAATTCCACGCCGCGCTCTTGCAGGTAAGCGTACATCTCGTCCCGGCTCAACGTTTTGAAGGCTGCCGCACGACTCATAAGCCGTCCCGCTCCGTGAGAACACGAATTGAGCGATGCCGCATTCCCTGTGCCGCGCACCACAAAGCCAGGGCTGCCCATGGAGCCGGGCACAATGCCCTGCATCCCTTTGCCCGCCGGAGTCGCGCCTTTTCGATGGACAATGACTGTTTTGCCGTCGTGCTTTTCCTCCCAGGCGAAGTTGTGATGATTTTCCACATGAGTCCGCGCTTCCACGCCCAGATTCGCCAGCACATGCCGATGAATCAACTCATGGTTAGCTGCGGCGTATTTGCCCATAAGCTGCATGGCGGCCCAATATTCCCGGCCGGCTTCACTGGCCAAATCGAGCCATGCGAGGTGCCTGATATCCTGCGGCAAAGCCGGACGCAGACTCATGGCCAGTTTACTGTAATGTTCCGCAACCGATTCTCCAGTCCCTCTGCTGCCGGAGTGGCTCAGGAAAGCGAGGTACACGCCTTTTTCCAAGAGCCCCCCCCCCAAGTTTTCATCAGATTTCAGGTGTAATTCGCCAAATTCGACAAAATGGTTGCCCCCGCCGCTCGAACCGAGTTGCTTCCAGGCTTTATCCTTGTGTGTATTGCTGACCTTGGTCACCGCCCAATCCTCATCCATAACCGGGTGCTCACGCCGTTCCCCGCGTTCAAAACTTGCGCCAACGCCGAAACGAGTTTCGCGCTCAATTGCGTTAATCAACGCTTCACGCCGGGAAACCAGGGCGGAAACAGGCATGTCAATGACTGTAAGGCGCATGCGGCAGGCAATATCCACTCCGACAGCGTATGGAATGACACAATCCTCAACCGCTAATACGCCGCCGATGGGCAGCCCGTATCCCGTATGCGCGTCAGGCATGAGGGCGCCCCGCACGGCCCGCGGCAAGGAACAGGCGTTTTCCATCTGCCGTATGGCGGAATCTTCCACCCTCACATCGCCCCATTGACGCCAAGGCGCGCCAATATCACGCGGCGTAAATAATGTTCCTCCGGGGAAATGTTCTTCCAATACCTGCGCCAGCGGTCCCCAAGTCGGGTCTTCCGCCATGCTTGACGGGTCATAGCATAAAACCTGTAACCTATCGCGCATCGCGTTTTCGCAAGCGCCTCCCGCAAGGGTTGTATTGACCAGTTCCATGGCCAAGGGCATGATCCGCTTATCGTTGGGAATGCCCAAGGCGTTCAGTTCTTGTGAAGTAATCATTCTTCGTCTCCAGGCCGCCCGGCGGCGCCAGGCGTGAGCAAGTCAGGGCAATTTCAAAAAAGCGCTTTACGGCAGCGTTACAGTATGGAGATGCCTGTCGAACATCTCTTGAAAAATCGTTTGTGTATCTAAGCCAGGTATTCGAGTAGTCTGGAGATTTCTTTTTAACTCTCTTTTGGTGTTCGCATCATAATGGCTATAAGCCATCTCCACCAAACGCGGCTCGAAGCAGGCCACTACCTCCACCAAGTCAGCTTGGGCTGCCATGATCTCTTCAATATTTTTGTAGACCACGGGGGCCTCATCCAGGCTGCCGGAAACTTCCACTCCCCGATCAGCCAAAATAGCTTGGATGGTAGCTAGGTCCAAGGTTTTGAAGGCCGCGGCCCGGCTCAGGCGGCGGCCGGCCCCGTGGGAACAGGAGGCCAAAGCTTCAGGATGGCCTCGGCCGCGGACCACGAAACCAGGAGAGGCCATGGATCCAGTAATCAGCCCTAGCTGACTCCGGTGGGCAGGAATAGCTCCCTTGCGGTGGACTATGACCTCCTCTCCATCGTGTTCTTCCCGCCAGGCGAAATTGTGGTGAGTCTCAACCGAGACCAGGGCTTCCGCTCCAAGCACGGCCAGTATATGCCGGTGGATCAGTTCGTGGTTGGCAGCGGCGTAGCGCCCCATGAGTTCCATGGCCGCCCAATATTCCCGTCCGAGCTCGCTATTTTCCTCCAGCCAGGCCAGATGCATGATTTCCGGCGGCAGCCCTGGCCTGAGGCCCATGGCCAGCCGGCTGTAATATTTGGCTACCTCTTCACCGGAATCTCGGCTGCCGGAATGGCTAAGGAGAGCCAGATAACTGCCAGCAGGGAGGCCCAAATCAGATGCCGGGAGATATAGATCGCCGAACTCAACGAAGTGGTTACCACCGCCGCTGGTACCCAGTTGTTCCCAAGCCCGATTCTTGAGCCGAATTGTGACCGGAGAGAAGGACCAATCATCGTCCATGACCTCATGCTCCCGTCTTTCCCATGGGCCGAAGTAGGCCGACAGACCGAAACAGGTAACAATTTTCAGGGCTACCATCAATTGCCACCATCTGTCGTCATGAAGGCTGGCCGGTGGCCAATCCAGAATGGTCAGGCGCATCCGGCAGCCTATATCCAGCCCTACGGCGTAGGGGATGAGCGCTTTCTTCACTGCCAGCACCCCGCCGATGGGAAAGCCGTAGCCAACATGGGCATCGGGCATGAGAGCCCCACGCACAACTATAGGCAGGCGGCAGGCATTTACCATCTGGGTGATAGCGGCAGCTTCGGCTTTCGGCTCAACCTCTCCAAAACGGCGCCAGGTAGCAGGCCGTTCTCTTTCCCGCCAGGCCGGGCCTTTGGTCTCACCCAGCTCGACCAAATTTTGATTTTGGTTTAAGGTAGTCAGTCGACCTTTGAGGCCGGTGAACAACTCGGCTATGGCCAGGCAAGTCCTGGTGTGGGGAGTAACCTTCTGAGTCAAGAAACGGCCCCCGCCGGCCAAGGCCAGAGGGACGATCAGTTGATCGGCCAGGTGTTCGCAGATCGGAATATCGTCCTGAACAAAGCGCATGGTGTGCCGGGCGGCATTGGCGGCCACATCTTCCGCCTTGCGGCCTCGTTCAGCAACTTCGGAAAAAATCGAAACTCGGCCGCCCCGACGCACTTCAATGATAACCGCATTGCCTGAGCCTTCCGGTTTTTGGCTCTGAGACCAGCCCGAGTCGATCCTCACGGCTTCCATGGAAAAACCGGATTCGCCCCAGGTTTGACTGGCCTCAAGGATACGCTTTTCTCTTGCGGAAATGTGCTCCGGCAAATTATGGCTGAAAATACGAGCTTCGGCCCCATCTAAAGTGCCGGGCTCGACTTCATCCAGGCGCCCTAGGCGTGGGATCGGCGCAATCTCCACCTCCACCCGGCCTCCGCCAAAGCGGCTGAAACCAGGGCGCAACAGTTCGGCCCGAAGGCGGGGGCCAAGTTGTTCCAGACGGGGGAATAAGGTTTTTTGCATAAATTCAAAAACAGGGGCCTTGGGCACATGGGTGCCGCCGATCACGGTCAGGCGGGAAGGCTCGGCCGTAGTCAGAAGTGGCGGTATAAGAGCCTGCAATACCAGGGTGACACTGCCTCCGGAGCCAATGTCGAAGGTGTAGTTGCCTGGCCGGACCGGTCCGGGGAGAAAGGACAATTCCAGAGAACCGAAATCAGCGCCGTTCACTTCAGCCCCGCAGATGGCCTGGGCGGCATGGACGCAGGTGAGGTGTTGGCGGCGAAGTCCTGGTTTTGCCCGGTTGCCCCTGATGTTATGAATGCGGAAAGGCCGGCCCAAGGCCATAGACAAAGCTAGGGTGGAGCGTAGCACCTGCCCTCCACCTTCACCCAAGCTTCCGTCAACCTGTAATAAATATTTTTCAGGCATAAAGCTCCAAATTTTAAAGATAACCGCTCAAATTGTTCACTCCGAAACTTGAGTGGCTGATATCGGCTTGGCCACGCCCAGAAAAAACTTTGCTTCCGGGCATTTGAAACTCATAGTTTTAACAAATTCAGTATCGCTATAGCCATGCAGCGCTCGGTAATATGTCAAAAATTCACCCGGTCTGTCGATCTGAATTTTTTTATTAGAATAGTTAACATAGCGCCAACCACCCTCCTTTTGACTCAAAGCAGCCAGAAAAAAATTTGCCCTGGCCGCCAATTCAGGATTTTTAGTATGCCGAATCACGCGCATTAAAATAGGCTGTATTTTATCGGCAATCGGGTCCGGCATTAAGGCGCTTCCTTTCATCACATAACTGCCAAATACCGGTTTAACGGTGTAAGGAGAAGGTTTAGATTTATAGGTCAATGCCCATAAAGTACCCAAATCATCACTACCGCAATTCCCCCATTCACTACCTGCGCGCTTACAGCTTTGATCCCAGTATGGAAATTTGTGAATGTTATAGAGGGTCAAGGCATATAAATAGGCTGCCGTCAGACCTAGTTCATTCTCAAATTTGGTTAGAGAAGCCAGCGTTTCGGCCTGTTTGGCAAATTCTAAAAAAGTCTTGGGAGGACGAACGGTTTCCACCAGGGATTGCAATTCTTTTTCAGTTAAAATAAGGGCGGCGGCTTCAAAAAATTTTTTGAAGTCATCCTGCCAACGACGGCCAAAAATATCTGCCGGGCTATATTGAAAAGGGTTGCCCGGAGTCTTGGCTTGATAGCGGATTTCTGCCCAGGTTTTATGTTGAGAGTCCAGGCTTATAAGTTCTTGAGCTGCAGCCTTGAATTCGAAGCGGTAGATATAGGCCATGCCCAGCAGCTCAGTTAGAACTGTCGGCGTCCATCCGTCAGAGTATTTGATGAAAAATTCTTCTAACTTTCCAGAAGGTTTCAATAGGGTACGATTGATGGATTTCAGAGCGTAAGGGTCAGACAACACCAAGCCAACGTAAGCTCTGGGCCAATAAAGAAGGTAGGAATCTTTGATATGAAAAAACTCATTATCCTTCCCCCCGGGCATCCAGTTATTGCTGACGGCCAGGCAGGAAAAAGCTCTATCGTTACGCCCGGTGATCTGATATCTGGTCCCTAAGATTAATTCCAATACCCCCTGAATCGCTTCGGTAATGGGTGGAGTTGTCCTTGTCCGGTATCTCCGGCGTTCAACAGAACCCTTTTCCACTTCTGCACTTTGGAGGCGCAACCGGTCCAACTCATGTAATTGGCGGCCAATGATATTCTCTCCTCTTTCGTCCAAAGGTTCCAGGAAGGCAGATTTTAGCAATTTGGTCAGAGCCAACTGTTTCGGGAAATATCTTTCTGCATTTGAAGCTATGGCTAGGTCGATATATTGCTGGGCATTATCTGGTTCTCCCCGCATGGTGGCGAGGTGAGCAGCGCCTAAATACCAAAAAGCGGGGTAATTACGTTTTGGGGCAATAGCTAGAATCAGCCGTTCCAATTCTCGGGTCGGCAGCTTTGTAGCTCCCCAAAAATCTTCCTTTAATTCTCCATAACCATCACTTTCAAGTTGGCCTATAGCTACAGCCAAGTCACTTTCAAGTGTTAGCGGTATTTCTCCACCTTCTTCGATCAAGGAAAGAGTAGTCAACAAACTCAAGGAATGGTCTGAAGCATTGCGGAACTGTAGCACCTCATTCATAATGGCAAACTCGTCATCGTCTTTTGCCATAGATATGGCTGCTATTTTATCCGATGCCTGGCCTCTGGGGATTACTAATCTTAAACTTGATAAGGCCGAGGCCTGATAATACGCACTCCGGTGGGAGACTAGAGCGAATTCCTTTATGGCGGCTGCCAGCTTGTCCTGAGCGGCTAGGGCGCCGCCATAAAAAGATCGGCACCATTCCTTGACAGGGTGATTCGGCTGAGGGTCAATTTCTTTGACAAAAAAATCAATCAGAGACTGATAATCCTGCTGGTAAAAATACAATCGCGACAACTGGAAGGCGTAGCGCCATTTAAGTTCATAATTTTGCTGATTTTTATATCCATTTTTGGCCTGGGCAATAAAATGGCTGAAAATATCGCGGCTGTCAAATTCTTTGGAGCTGTAAGCCATATAGTCCCACGACTCTCTATTGCGGGCTAATATGCCTGATTTTTTAAGTTCGTACATGAAAATAAGATAATCCAAGGCGGGCATATTTTTATTACGCAAAATAGACTCGAAGGCTTTATTATATGACATTAGATAATTTAATATCAATGCTGGTATCCATTGAAAATCTTTAATTTCTTTATCTAATGCGCCCTTAAATATTTTTAATTGTTCCACCGAGACTTCATTCAAAATGTAAAGCAAATCGGCTCTGTTTTTTTCAGTGTTTGCCAAACCATCAATAATATAGAACCAGCCTTGCAGCATTTCCGTTTGAGCCGCATCATGCGCAGAAATCGCAGGCGTGACGGCTTCTAGTTCAGTTAGGGCAAGGGAGAAAAAATATGGTTTATCAGCCTCATCCATCCAGGAATATGAGATTGCAGGCCCACAAGCCCAAAGTTCCGCACTGAGAAAAATAAGAGAAATCATAATAACTGGAACTGATTTAAACCACATGGCTGCCCTCATTTAAACTGGCCTCTGGATTGACCAATTTGATAAGCTATATCATTGAGAACCTTGGCCGGCCAATTTGTTAAAAGGCTGTCGTCTAAATGATAAAAGATTAAGTATTGGTTAGCAGGGACGGCTTTGCCTAAAAGCTCGGCTACGGCCATGAGGTCATCGGGCCGACTTTCCTCCAGCCGTAAAGTCCAGCCCACCGGAACTTGCCAGCCTTCAGGAGTGGTGAATGATTGTTCTACCTTAAATAAATTTAGTTCAATATTTCGAGAGTATTGCCTGTTTTCTAGTTCCTTGGGGATGGACCGTAATAAGCCTTGAAAATTATCTTGATCATCAAAGACTACCACCCAAGAGAAAAGAGGCAGAGCCACATCCAGCGGCAGGGGATATTGTTTCCATATTTTGAGGTATTGCCTTGCGGTATTTAGGTCCAGAATGGAGTTATGAGGCCCTGGCTTACGCAAATCGCCCATGTTATAGGCCATCAGCACTCCTTTATCGGCCGGCGGAACGCCGGTTGCCGTAAAGTTTTTGAACTGATCCAGTCGCAAAGTAACGACTAATTGCCAGTCGGAAGGCAGTTGTTTTTTTACGGCGGCGACTAAGTTGAAAAACGCTTTTTGGGTCGAAGGCGTCCAGTCACAATCTAAATGAAGTTCCTGTACCAGTTTAAGTTCATGAACTTGGGCTATATCCATAACCCTTTTTACTAATTTGGCGCTTAAATCCGCAACTTTATATTCCCAACTTCTGAAAACTGATAGATCAATATAGATGACTGGTGCTATTGGTAAAGAAGGCTTCTGTTTGAATATGAGTGTGGCCTGAGGTGTTGGCCTCTGATACCAAGAATTTTCTAATTCGTCAATCGTTATCTCAAATAAACGCAGATAAAGACGGTCGGAATTCATTTCCATCAGTCGATTCAGAGAGACTTCACCTGGCTGATAAACAGTGCGCCAATGATAGAAACTGACCTTAGGCAGGTCGGTCGATGATGGTGAAGTGATCGGAGCGGCATGCTGTTTAAGGCCTTTATATTTGAAAAATCCAAAACTGGCGCCCGCAATGGCAAAGAAAGTCAGTAGAAGGAAAATGGTTTTCCGCCTGACCAAGTGGACCCTGTCGTTAAGTTCAATTATAGTCTCTTTTTCAGGGACATTTAATTGTGTTGTGCTTTGTTGGTCTAGTTTCATTTTGCGTTACTCAAGTCACGACCTCCGGCTATGCCGGGGGCGTGACTATTTCTTGATTTCCCGGAATCATATTTCCAACCACTGGCCGTTATCCAAAATCTGTAGATTTTCGAAGTCGGCTTGGTGCTCCCGCCAGGCTTGGCCATGAATAGGTAACAATCTGCTGGGTTTGACGGCTTGGGCCAAAGCCCGCAAAAGTTCAGGCGAGGCATGGCCGCTGGAATGGATGAATCGCGGTTCGCCACAGGGGGAGAGAAATTTTTTAAGCTCTCCTGTATGTTCTTCATCCTCCAAATACCCCTTCCATTGGGACCAAACCCACGCATCCTCGGCGGTGGGAAAAATTTTACCGGCATAGCCGTGCTTGGCCAATTTTTCCCGGGCCATGACCACCCATTTCGCGGGATTTTCTTCCAAGGCCCGGGCCGGAATGGCCACCTTGGATTCCATGAAATGCCGCGCCGGATTATCAAACCCTAATTTTTCCATCAGCCAGTTATTGAGCCCAAAAGTCGCCACAACCCGAATATCTGTTTTCGGTTCCAGGGCGGGCAACCGGGCAAAACGGCCCATTGCTTCCCAGAGTAAGGCCGTGTACAAATCAATGGCCAAGTGACGGCCGGTCTTGAGGCAGGCCCTGAATAAAGTCACCATCCTGTCTATGTTCCCAGCCGACCAGGAAACGAAAACCCGGCCTTTGGCTTCTCGAAAAACGGCCTCAAAATCTCTTTGCAAGTCGTCTTCAGTGCGCTGCGGTTCACCATCTTCCCCGGAAGGCCTTAGGTTAGTCCCTTCCATGATCATAACGTCAATAGCGGCCGGCGGTTCTTTCAGCAATTTGTCTGTCAAAGCGGCCTTACGCCCGTGGCCTCGGAAATCACCTGAGTAAAAAATGCGCCGGTCATCCACCTCTATAAAAAAGGCGTAAGCGTCAAAGGCGGAATGGTCGATGTTGAAAGCCTCTATCCGAAAAGGGCCGGCATTGAATAACGCGGGCTTGTTCTTCCTTTCCCAGGTGCGGGGCGGGCGTTTATTTTTTTGGAACTCTTGGCTGAAACGCAGCATCATCGCGGTGTCCTCGCCGCAAATGAGAGGCCAGTCCGCAGGCAGTTCGGCCAGAAGCCCGCAGTGGTCGGCGTGGCTATGGGATAAAACCAGCCCCTCAATTGGGCTCTCCAAATCTAGGCTGGCCGGGACGCTGGCCTTTTGTTTCTTTTTTAGTTCCAAGGGCCGTCCGGCGTCCAGCAACAAGCGGCGGCCATTGTTGGATACTATTTCCAGGCAGTTACCGCCTATCTTATCCGCCGCTTGGTGAATGCATATTTTGGTCATTTCAATCTCCTACTTATAAAGGCCGCTCAAAGCCTCAATTTCCTCTCGGACTGTCTGTCTTAGCCAATCCGGGGTCATCACTTCCACTTCCCGGCCGAAACTCAAAATCCATTTCAAAAGCTCCGGGCGGCTCTGGGCCGTCAAAATCAGGGTAAGACCGCCCTTGTTATCTATCTCCAGCCGCTGATCTCGGCTCCATTCCCTTTCCGCCACATAGAAGGCCGACTTGGCCGTGAATTTGAGTACGGCTTGGAAGGCTTCCTCTTCCATAAGGCCGAAAGCCCCTTCATTTCTAGGCTGGGGCTCGGGGATACGCTTGGCGCTCCGCTCGGTAACTTTCAGGTCTTTGAAGCGCTGGAGGGCCAGATAAGTTGGACGCTCATAACGGGCCGCGTTTTTTTCATCGATAATCCAGCCGCTCAGGCGGATGGTTTCATGGTAGGCATAGAGTCTTTTAGGAGCATAATCGAAAGTTTGAGGCGGCTGGGTGAGAGAATTTTGATAAGTAACGGCGCATATTTTCCCTTGGCGGATGGCCCGGATAAGGTCTTGATAAAAACCCTGAAACGGGGTGTAGTCGATACGACCTTTGAATTGGGCCTGACCGATGGGGAAGGCCTCCTCTGCCGGGTTGACCGGATCCGGGACAAAGGCCGCGGCCTGAGTCAGGGTGGCCTCCAGGTTTTTGCGCATGGCCTCGGGCAAGAGGTGCCATATGAAATCACGGCACAGGGCCAGTTGATGGAGGCCTTCGGCGTTAAGGCTGAGCCTGGGGGCGGCGGCCGGCCGGTCGAATTCGTAAAACGATTCCCGGCCTTCCTTGGTCTTTATGACTTTGCCCCAGCCGGCCGCTTCCAACTGGTCGATAAGCCTCAGAACAGAGGATTTGGAACAGGTGAGCTTCTCGGTCAACTGCTTGAGGGACCACCGGCTCCGGCTGAACAACAAAAGGGAATAGAGCTGAACAATCTTTTCCGCCGGCCTTGAATCCGCCCATTTTTTACCCATTATATCCGCCTTTTCAAAATGTTAATCCTCTGAAGCCCGATACCTTCGGCTTATCTTTTAGGCCAGTATAACCCCTTATCGTTTCAGATTGTGCCCAGTGTTTAAAATTTTTTCAACAGAATTCACCCAGCCGGTCTGTCTCAATTGGTGAATCCGATGCGACGGCCGCTCTGTTCCAGCTTCAACTCCACTTCAAGGGCCAATTCCCGAAGCAGGTGGTCATGGCTGGGCTTTTCTTCAAAAAAAATCTGATTTCGCGTGCGCACGACCTGAAAATCTCCCGGAGTCAGGCGGGTCAAGGCCGACAGTCGGGTAGCCAGGGCTTCGGTGAATGGTTCATCAGTCAAAGGGGCCAGCAGGTTTTGGTAAAGAGCCGCCGCCTGCCTTGGGCCGGCGTAGGTGAAGGACAGTTTGAAGGCAAAGCGGCGCATGGCCGCCGGGTCTAGAGCTTCCCTTCGGTTACAGGTGGCGATGAAGAAGAAACGACATTCCTCCATAGCGGTCAAAAATTCGTTGACGCAACTGCTTTCCCAGGAGCGTTGAGCTATTTCACGGCTGTACAGAAAATTGTCGGCCTCGTCCACCACTAAAACCGCGTCTTCACGTTCCGCTTGGCGGAAAGCGGCGGCGATATTCATCTCCGTTTCTCCCACATAAGGCCCGAAAATATCGCTGGCTCTCTTAATGATTAACTCCTTTTCCAAACGCTCGGCCAGGTGGCGAGCTAAAGCGGTTTTGCCGGTGCCCGGAGGGCCGTAAAATAGCATGGACCCGAAACCGGGGGCCAACAGTTCAGCCCCCGAGCGTCTCAGGCTTTCCAGGCGTTGGAGTTTGCTCACCAATTCTTCCACCGAGCCTTCCAGAGTGACGCCGGCCACAGTATAGCGCGGGGCGGAACGGGGTTTGGCTTTCGGTAGGTCTCCGCCCTGGCGAAGGGTCTCGTAAGATTTGACCGCTCGCAAGACGTTTTCCCCAAAAGAAGGGCCATCCTGACCGGAGACAGCCAAACCCTGGCGCACCACTTGGTCGATCACCGCCGCCGGCGCATGATAATCGTTGGCCAAATGTTCCAACTCCGCCTCGGCCAGCATATCTTCAGCCTGATGCTTGGCAAGTATATGGCGCCATTGGGCCCGCCGTTCTCTGCGGCCTAATTCCTCGAAATGCAGGCTGAAACTGAAACGGCGGCGAATGGCCTGGTGCAGGCTTTCCACTTCGTTGACGATCCATATAACCCGCCGGTTTGGCTCGTCCAGGAAAGCATTGATCCAAGATTTATCCTGGCTGACCTCGAAAAAGGCCGGCCAATGGCCGTCGGAATTTTTGCGCGAATGGCTTGATGAGCTTAAACCAGTATCGTTCAATACTCTTTCGGCTTCATCGACCACCACCAGAGCTTCCTTATGGTGGTGGGCCATATTGATGGCCGCCATCAGGGCGCTACGGCGGCCTTCTTCATTGCTCAAAACATTCCAAGCCTTTATGCGTAGGGAAGCGGCCAGACTGCGGGCGTAGGAAGTCTTGCCTGTGCCGGGAGGACCATACAGGAGAATATGGACCGGGGCCGGGCCGATTTGGGTCAGAAGTTTTTTGAGATAGGCCGTATCCTCCGGAGCGACCGGAAAATTTTCCAAAGCCAGAATATCACCAACCAGCGGACGGCAGAACAAATCCTGAGGTTCTTTCCCTTCCGGCAGATTCCAGAGACGGGTTACCTGATTTTCAATATCTAGAGAGCCACAATAGCGGTTAAGAATATCTAGGTTTCTCAAAGCGTCAATGGCTTCATATATCTGGTTTATCGGCTTGGCCATAATCTTGGCCAGGAGGGGCAGTCCGCTGAATTTGAACAGTTCCAAGCGACAAGATAAATAGTTTTCAATGGGGCGATAGTTTTCTTTCAGAAAAAGCAGAGTCGCCAGCTCCACCGCTACCTCATTCAGCCCGAAAAGCTCGCGCAGGCTGGCGGCGGCACGCTGAAAATTAACCGGCTGGGCCATGAGGTTGTCTTTTTCTTTCAAAGCCTGATGCAGCATTTCATACACGGCCTCACCTGCCGGCTCGTATTCCGTCAGCAATGGTTCCAGCTCGTCGGGCAGGCGGGCGTATTTTTTGCGAGCGCACCAAGCCGTATCCTTACGCCATTTTCTTTTTTTGGCCGGAGTAAGTTCTGCTTCCACCTCCGGGACCAGGCGGTAGAAACGCTCACGCAGGTCATCAAGGATCCAGGCGCAGAAATCCCAAAGCTCGTCATTCAGCTCCAGAAGATTATGGTCCATCAGCCTGGCCAGCACTCGGGCGCAAAAAGCCTGGGCATAATCTATTTCTGGATTGTGGGAAGCTTTTGATTCGTTGCTGCGGCGATATCCGGCCATGCTGTTCTCCTCTATTTTTCAGGAGTATAACCGGCTATCGTTTCAGATTCTGACAGGTGTTGAAAATTTTTTAAAAAAAATGCGGCGGCCAGGAAAGGCCGCCGCGAATAAGCTTCAACCCCAATCCTCATCTCTTGGCCGGATGAGCTTTTGGTCGCTGAACCGCCTCAGCTTATTGTCGGCCACCCTCAAACTATTTAAAGAGGTCAGGTCGCTCAGGGGTTCCAGATCCGCGATCCGGTTGTTGCGCAAATCAAGACTCTGTAGAGTGGTTAACCCGGCCAAAGGGGTTACCTCGCTGATAATGTTATCTTTTAAATTCAAATCATCAAGATTGGCCAGCCTGGCCAAAGGCCCAAGATCGCTGATTTCGTTTTGGGACAAGTTCAAAGTGTTCAGGGCGGCCAAGTCGGCCAAGGGCGACAAATCGCAGATTTTATTATTGGACAAATTCAGCTTCCTCAAGGAAGCCAACCCCGCCAGAGGCCCCAGGTCACTGATCAGATTGTTCTGCGCAAACAGTTTCTCCAGCCTGGAAAGCCCAGCCAGAGGGGCCAGATCGCTTATTTCACTGTCGTGCAAATGCAATTCGGTCAATGAATTTATCTTTCTCAAGGGCTCCATCACCAAGCCAGGATTATGATCCAACAGCAGTTTGTTCAAATTGGAGAGCCGCGCCAGCGGGGTCAGATCGCTGAGACTGATATTTCGTAAGTCTAAGCGTTTTAGCTTTCTCAGGCCGGCCAGAGGTTCTAAAGCAGCCAGACGGTTAGGCGCAAGAGTCAAATCAGTTAAGCCGGTCAGAGCTTTCAAAGGAGTCAGATCAACGACCTTCGTACTGTAAAGATCGAGAGACTTCAGGGAATTCAGACCGGCTAAGGGGCTCAGGTCTTCTATCCGACCACAGTACAAACTCAAGCTGTTCAAACGTTTCAGACCGGCTAAGGGCGAGAGGTCGCATACACTGTCCGAACACAGCTGCAATCTGGTCAGGCGGGTCAGCCGCGCCAGGGGCCTCAGGTCAGCCTTGAGCGAACCATGTTCCATCTGATCTAATTTTTGTAAGGCGGTCAGGCTGGACAACGGTTCCAGATTACTGATGTCCCCATCAACCGTCATCTCAGTCAGATGCCCGTCCCGGGCTGTCAAGCTGGGAGCGTAAATGGCCTTGCGGCCCAGGAAAACCCAATCATAAGGCAGTTCGTTGGTTTCGTAAAATTCCTGGAGGGCCGTCAGTTCCTTTGGTTCGAGAGCGATAACAGGGCCTTTGCGCATGGTGTTTCCTTACTTTGATGATTTCCTGAAGATAGAGCCGAGGTTTGCCAAGGGAGCCGGTCTAGGCCGGCAGGGGCTTATCATTCCCCTCTTCTAACCAGCTTATGGTCGCGCACTCTTCTCAGCCTGTTATGCCTCAGCTTAAGACTGCTTAAAGAGGTCAATCGGCTCAGGGGGGTCAGGTCGTTTACCAGGTTGTGATGCAAATCCAGTTCGCTCAGAGCGGTCAAGCCGGCCAGCGGCCTCAAGTCGCTGATGTCGTTTCGGCTTAGGCCCAGTTGCGCCAGATTGGTCAGCCTGGCCAATGGGTGAAGATCGCTTATCTCGTTTTCAGCGAGATTCAAGGAGGTCAGGGCGGTCAAATTGGCCAGAGGCGCCAGGCTTTTGATTTTATTGCTGCCTAAGTCCAGCTCCTTCAAGGCGGTCATATGGCTCAGAGGGGCCAGATCATCGATCAAGTTGTCCGCCAGAATAAGCTTTTCCAGCTTTTGCAAACCGGCCAAGGGCGCCAGGTCGCTCAGGCCGCAGTTGGCCAGGCTCAACTCTTTTAAAGAACTCATTTGGCTTAAGGGCGCCGGGTCAAGGCCAGGGTTATGGTCCAAGCTCAGAGAAAGCAAGCCGGTCAGCCCGGCCAAAAAGGTTGTCTCGCGTATCTGGCTATTATTCAGGTGCAGGGTTTGCAAGGAATTTAAACCGGCCAGAGCCTCCCAATCTCCTCCCAACTCAAATTCCAAAGACAGCTTGGTTAATGCGGTCAGGCCGGCCAGGGGGGTCAAATCACTGATCTGGCCGCCTCGGAGGCTAAAATATTGCAAAGAGCCTAAATTGGACAGATGCCTGAGATCATCCGTAAAGCTGCTGCCTCTGATTCCTAAAATAAGGCGCTTCAGTTGCCTCAAGTTGGCCAGGGGGGAGAGATCAGGGAGATTGCTGGACCAAAGGGCTAAATCAGTCAATTCGGTCAAAAAAGCCAGCGGGGCCAGATCGTGAAGATATGAGCCCAAAAAACCCAGGCGCTGTAAGCCGGTGAAGGCGGGCAAAGACTGAAGGCGGATGGCGCTGCTCTTGGCAAAAATCACATAAGCCATCTCCGTCAGCCGTCCATCCTGGGCTTCCAGCCCCTGACAAAACACTACTCCGCGGCCTAAAAAGAACCATTTCTCGGGTATGTAGTTGGTTTCGTACAATTCTTGGAGGGCTCTTTCTTCATCAGGATTCAGGACGATAAGTTTTGAATTTCTGTCCTTATCCCTAAAGTCTAGGTCATGGTCATAAAGTTCTATCTTGGGCATAGTCGGATTCCTTTTTTGGCATTTTGCTCTTGTTGAGGCCTGATTAGGGGCTGTTTTGTGAAGCTGGGCTCGGGGCCTTCGCTGTCTCCACCCCTTTTAACCTTTTTGGGTTTCGATTCTGGCCAGGACTATAACTGGCTATCGTTTCAGATTGTGGCATGTGTCAGAAAACTTTTTAAAAATTTCTTCGCCGCCACTAATTTTTTAAAATTTATCAACACCCGCTATAATCTGAAACGATATGTCTTCGCCATCTTGGCCATGGAGAGCGAGCCGGTCGACCCCAGGCTGTGAAGACAAAGTCCGTTCCATTCCCCGGCGACTACTTCGAGGAAATGCAGACTGAAGCTAGAAATGTGGCGGAGGTCTATTATGCAGGATATTCGCTTCGCTTATCAATTATAAGCAGTTAATGAATCCACATATTCAAACCCTTTTTCAATAAGCTGCTGGTTATTTCTTATCCAATCCTTAATCAATCCTAAATTATCTCCTAAATCCGCGTAATTACCAAAAAATTCCCACACATCTTCAGAAAGATTATAGTAGCTGTCATTATGGTAAGCATCTTTTACATGAACAAAAGGAAATCGCCTTTTTGAATAGACGATAAATTTAAAGCCTTTATACTCGGCAAGACGATAACTAATTTCGCCTAAAAAATCATAAAGATACATTCCTTTCCTATAATGGTGCTCACAATCATCGCAGTTTCTTTTTGCGTGGTCACAGGTATGGTCTAAACAATATATCGTATCTTCATAATTATCATCCGACATCTCATCTAAATGCCCCTCTTTGGCTTTTAAACTTTCTCCAGAAATAGCTCCGTTGCTCTGGGAAGACCAATCCATTCCTGAATCACTTTCAAGCTTCATATGTTTGTGCAAACGGTTTAAGCGATGGATTAAGTCATAAAACTTCCTCAAAATCGCAGTTTCCGAATCGATGGGTTGGCGTGGCTCGATTTTTATGAGCTCGCCCTCGTTTTTAAGGCCTATTTCCTGGTAGTGCAAATGAATTTCAAAACTGACGGACAAAAGGGCTATTAAGAAACTTTCTGGCCATGGCCCGGGCCTCAAGTCAGCGAAATCCAATTTAAGACTCTTCAGCCGGTCGTCATAGGTTTGAATCGTCTCATCCGGCAGACCGATATGATTGGGTTGACTGAAGTCCCACAGCAGTCGGCCCGGAAGGCTGATCTCATGGATATTTTTTAAAATCGCCAGCTCAGTCTCGGAAAGAGCAACTTTTTTAACACTCATGCTTCTAACTCTTCCAGTCACAGACTACAAAAATAGCGCCCCATAAATAAGTGTCGTCTATAAATCTTGATGCGTATACCTTCCTGGCTCTTGCAAATGAAGTTAGTTGACCGCATCAGGATGGACATAAGCGGCCTTAAATCTTTGATCTGTTTGCTGGTCAGATCAAGCCAACGCATGGAAGTCAAGGCGGACAAAGGAGACAGGTCACTGACTTTGGTCTGGCCCAAAGTCAAATATTCCAGCTTGGTCAACTTGGCGAGAGGGGTAAAGTCAGATATTTTCTTATTGCCATTCAAAAACAGTTTGGTCAAGGAGGTCAAATCGGCCAAAGGTGACAAGTCAAAAATTTTATTGTTACACAAATGCAAATTTGTCAAAGCAGTCAAGCCAGCCAAAGGAGACAAGTCAACAATCTTGTTATCAGATAAGTACAGCGTTGTCAGGGCTGTGAGCCCGGCTAGGGCTGACAGATCGCTTATTCTGCCATTTTCAAGCAGGTATAAAGAAGTGAGCTTGATCAAGTTTTTTAAAGGTGTTATATCTTTGATTTTGTTTCCTTCTAAGTTAAGATATTTCAGGTTGGTGAGGTTGGCCAAGGGAGAGATGTTCACCAAATTAGCGGCATAGGCATACAAGTGAAGCTCTTTTAAGCGGGTTAGATTGGATAATAGTTTTAAACTTTTGAAACTATAAGATTTGTTGAGGGATAAATCTAAAGTTGTCAGGCGGGTTAAACGTTCTAACCCGGCCATGTTGCTTATCTTATTGCTATGCAACATCAGGGAGGTAAGGTTGACCAGCTTGCTTAGGGGCTTTATATTTTGAATACTATTGTGACTCAGATTTAAATATTTCAGGTTGGTCAAGCCGGCCAGGGGGGTTAGATCGGTGATTTGATTGAAATCCAAGTCCAAAAATTTTAACGAGGTAAGCCCGGATAGAGGTTTAATGTTTATTATGGAGCAACTGTTAATAGTCAATTTGGTTAAAAATTTCAAGGCGGCTAATAGGCGGAGGTATTGTATTTTTTTATGAGAGACAATTGACATCTCAACCAAATGGCCGTCTTTGGCTTTCAAACCTTCTCCTGAAACGGCCCCGTTATCCTGGAAGACCCATTCCGCCTGTGAATTTACTCCAGGCTCCGTAGGCATGCCTAAACGGTTTAAGTCGTGAAACTTCCTCAAGGCCGCGACTTCGGCCGGGTCGGTCACGACGGTATTGTTTTTCATGCCCCGGATTGTTTCCGATTTATTTTTTCGTCTGGTTCTATTTACCTCAATACGAATTTCAAAACCACCCTCCAAGGCGGGGACTAAAAAATTAATCTTCCTGGATTGGGGCTTAATGTCCTTCTTTGACAGATTCATACTGATCAAACGACCATTCTCCATTTCTGCGGATCCCGGCGGCAGGATGACTTGGTGGGGTTGGCTGAAATCCCAATCTAGCCGGCCAGGGCGGCAGTTGTCATGGATGGTTTTCAGAGCCGCTATCTGGCCGAGGTCGCTGACAATGATTCGTGGGGCATTCATGCTTGCATATTCTCCTTGAAACTTGCTGGCAGGTGAAGCGTGATTGACGCATGGCCTTCAGCTTTGGAAGATGATGGCCAACCGCTCATCGTTGAGGCGCTCCAGATGATGTTATGTGAGTCGACCGTACGGCAATAATCATTTTATCGATTCAGGATTTTGTCCTGTATCTATCGCTTCAAAACACATTGTAAGTTCATCGTCATGTTCAAATATCCACCTCCCAAAATTTGGGGAATGTTGATCAAGTGGCTTGCCTTCGCTGATAAAATGACCGCCGATATATATACCTCTACCTCGATCATAATCATTACGAGGATAATAACAGTGACGAGAATAATAATGCGCGCTTTTTCTATTTTTAAAACTTATCACATGAAGTTCCGTGTTCGAATAAAGAAATACTTCATAGCTATCAAGGCCTTTATCTACTATAGATACTTTGTGCCCATTAAGCTCTTTAATGATGTTCAGCAGATCCAACTTGGATGGCCTGTCCAGACCATATCTGCATTCTATCTCTATATGTAAAGTTTTCTTCATTTTTTTGGCATTTTTACCTATGAACTCTCTCATCGCCCCTCCCAGACTAAGCTTTAAGTCCATTGCGCGAGAATTGGAACAGTACAAGAAATGCTCGCAATGTTCACAGCAACTATCTCCTTCAGTGACTATTTTTTTACTCGCACTTTTCCCACAATAGCCATTCCCTTCCTAGTACTTGCAGAGTTGCAGGCGAAGCATGGTTCGAGCGTATGGCTTTCATCTTCGCAAGCTTATGCTCTATCTAATTTGTCAAATAGTTCCATTCATATCGCCGCGTACGCATTCACCGGATGACCCCAGATAAACTTCTCCCAAAAATCAGCGTCCCGGAATTTTGATATTTATGCCTGCCTGGTTCTTTTTAATGGAAATTATAGCATCACGTTTAAATTTGATGCTCAAAAGCGGCCTTAAATCCTTGATCTGTTTACTAGCCAGATCAAGCCAACGCATGGAAGTCAAGGCGTACAAAGGTGAGAGGTCACTAACCATGGTCTGGCCCATGAACAAACTTTCTAGGTTTGTCAACCTTGCGAGCGGTGCCAAGTCAGATATTTTTTTGTTGGCTCCCAAGTGGCTAGCTAATTTCAATTCGGTCAAGTAAGTCAAATCGGCTAAAGGAGCCAAATCCGAAATCTTATTGTTCGCTAAATCCAGTCTCGTCAAAGCAGTCAAACCGGCCAAAGGTGAAAGGTCTGATATTTTGTTGTTAGCCAAGCTTAACCTGGTTAGATTGGCTAGGCTGGCTAATGGAGTCAGATCATTGGTTTTGGTGTTGTCTAGCCGTAGCTCAGCCAAACAGGTCAGACTGCTAAGAGGGGATATATCCCTTAGCTTATTATAACTCAAATTCAGGTAAGTTAAAGATTTGAATTCGGCCAAGGGGGTAGGGTCTTTGATTCTGGTAGCAATTAAACCCAAAGATTCCAGATTCCTCAACTTGGCCAGCGGTGACAGGTCTCTGATGGAAACACCCCATATATCAATATAAATCAAAGAGTTAATACTGGCCAGAGGCTTAATGTCTTTGATGTCGGGGTTGTCAACATTTAAAGTTTTTAGATTCTTCAATTCCGCTAGAGGTGTCAGGTCTTTGGCCTCAGTACAATGAAGATCAAGCTCAGTTAAGTTAGTCAAACTAGAAAGCGGACCGAGATCGCTTATGTCGGTATGCTGCAGGTCCAAATTCACCAGACATTTGAGCTTGCTCAAGTTGCCCAAGGGGGTGAGATCTTTTATGTTGTCCCCACTCAGGTAAAGCCTTTTAAGGGACTTGAGGTTTAAAAGAGGGCTATAGTCGCTAACCTCATCATAGCTCAAAGATAGTTCTTGAAGCTTGATCAGGGTGGCTAATGGCCTCAAATCAGAGATTTTATTGTTTAAACTAAGAGTACGCAGATGGACCAAATACTCCAAGCCAGACAGTTTTTGGATTTCATTATAATGCAAACAGAGGTTCCTCAGTTTGGTCAAATGAGACAACGGCCTCAAATCTCTGACTTTATTACCACATAAGTCCAGGCTCGCCAAATGGGTTAGGGCGGCCAGGGGTCTCAGGTCCTTGATTCCCAGACCAATGGCCACCAAAGTGTCCAAATGCCCGTCTTTTACTTTTAGGCCATTTCCATAGACAGAGCCGGTATTGGTGAAAACCCAATCCATGTGGGAGTTTTTTAAGCTATTGGCTTCATAAAAAGACTTCAAGGCCGCGACTTCGGCCGGGTCGGTCACGGTGTTTTTGTCATGACCCCTGGTTGGGCCAGACGCTTTTGGGATACTGGCTCCATTAATCTTAAGACGGATTTCAAAACCACCCTCCAAGGCGGGGGCTAAAAAATTAACCTTCCTGGATTGGGGCTTAATATCCTTCTTTGACAGAGTCAAGCTGATCAAACGACCATTCTCCATTTTTGCGGCTTCCGGCGGTAGGCTGACTTGGTCGGGTTGGCCGAAATCCCAGTCCAGCCGGCCGGGGCGGCAGTGCTCGGACAGGGTTTTGAGGGCTGTCACCTGGGCCAGGTCGCTGACAATGATTCGCTGAGTGTTCATGTAGATTCCTTGGACTGTCTAAGAGTGAGTTTAGCAAACCATCGTTTCAAATTCTGCCAGGTGTCGAAGAATTTATAAAAAACAACCAGGTTAAACCGACGTCAGTCTATTGTGATGCGAATGCCTTCCTGCCTCTTACTAGTGGAGATGATTGCATCATGTTTGAGTTTGATGGCCATAAGCGGCCTTAAATCTTTGATCTCTTTGCTGGTCAGATCAAGCAAGCGCATGGAAGTCAAGGCGGTCAAAGGGGACAGGTCCCTTACCTTTGTCTGACCCAAGATTAACCAGTCCAGTTTGGTCATCTTGGAAAGAGGGGCCAAGTCGGATACCTTCTTATTGCCCCCCAAAAACAGCTTGGTCAAGGAATGCAAATGGCTCAAAGGGGTTAAATCTGGTATCTTGTTTCTACTTAAATCCAGAACTTTCAGGTTGGTCAACTTGGCGAGAGGGGTCAGGTCAGATATTTTATTGCCCTCCGCCCCCCCCACATACAGTTCAATCAAAGAGGTTAAATCTGCCAAAGGATTTAAATCGGATATCTTATTGCCCCCCAAACTCAGTTCTTTCAGGTTGACCAACTTGGCGAGAGGGCTCAGGTCAGGTGTCTTATTGCCGCTCATATCCAGTTCAATCAAGGAGGTTAAGTCGGCCAAAGGTGTTAAATCGGATATCCTGTTGCCTCCCAAACTAAGCTCCTTCAGGTTGACCAACTTGCCGAGAGGGGTCAGGTCAGATATCTTATTCCCCCCCACATACAGTTCAATCAAGGAGGTTAAATCTGCCAAAGGAGTTAAATCGGATATATTATTGTCCGTTAAACTCAACTTCGTCAATGCAGTCAAGCCGGCCAAAGGAGAGAGATTTGATATTTCGTTGCTTACCAAGTTTAAGATAGTCAGATTGGTCAAGCCGGCTAATGGAGTCAGGTCATTGATTGCGGTACTCCTTAGACATAGCTCAGTCAAACCAGTCAGACGGCTAAGAGGGGTCAGGTTGCCCAGCTTATTATTAAGCAAATTCAGGTAAGTCAAAGATTTGAATTCGGCCAAGGGGGTAGGGTCTTTGATTCCGGCAGCCATTAAACTCAAAGATTCCAGGTTGGTCAACTTGGCCAGCGGTGACAGGTCTCTGATGGGAATGCCAGATATATCTAGAGAGACCAAAGAGTTAATATCGGCCAGAGGTTTAATGTCTTTGATGTCTGAATGGCCAACAGTCACAGTTTGTAGATTCTTCAATTCCACCAGAGGTGTCAGGTCTCTGGCTTTAGTCCAATGAAGATCGAGCTCAGTCAAGTTACCCAAACTCGCCAGCGGCCTGAGGTCGCTTATGTCGGTATGTTCCAGGTTCAGCTTCTCCAGAGATTTGAGGTTGGACAATGGGCTGAGATCTTTTATGTTGTTGTATCCCAGGTCCAGCCATTTGAGGGATTTGAGGTTTGCGAGAGGAGTGTAGTCGCTAAGCTCATTGGAGCGCCAGCCCGGGTCCGGTTTATGTAATTTGATCAGGGCGGACGAAGGCCAAAAATCAGTGATTTTATGGCTCCCTAATGGCACCAGAGTACCCAGCAGTCTAGCGGCCAGCAGCCTCAAATCGCTGACATTGTTACCCCATAAGGCCAGGGCCGCCAAATGGGCTAGGCCGGCCAGGGGTCTCAGGTCCTTGATTCCCAGACCAATGGCCACCAAAGTGTCCAAATGCCCGTCTTTTACTTTTAGGCCATTTCCATAGACAGAGCCGGTATTGGTGAAAACCCAATCCATGTGGGA
>Ga0099364_10002483_pt1 | contig 29318 bp, 29 predicted proteins | sample TergutTh196P3_FD_73070 | JGI IMG/M metagenome (GOLD analysis project Ga0099364, IMG submission 73070) | Microcerotermes parvus P3 segment gut microbial communities from Pointe-Noire, Republic of the Congo - Th196 P3 | ecosystem: Host-associated > Arthropoda: Insects > Digestive system > Gut ...
CATTAAGGTGGTTATAGCGCGGGGGCTACACCCCTCCCCATTCCGAACAGGGTCGTTAAGCCCCGCTGCGCCAATGGTACTGAGTAAAACCGGGAGAGTAGGTCGCCGCCTTTCTTTTAAAACCTCTCATCTTTTATAGATGAGAGGTTTTTTTTATTTTTTTTATTGATTAAAAACCTTCTCTTTTGGAATTCATTTAGCAAAGATAGGTGAAATTTTTTTTAAAAAAATTTTTTTTGAATTGATTACAGACTTCTATTACCCTTGGAATTGGACTGATACCGGTTTCAGTTCAGACTTTTTACGCTTTTAAAAGATAACTGACATCACTTATAGAAATTTGCGAGCTACACCCGAGAAACAGAGTGCATTTAGATTCCTTCCACACTCTTTTGATATATGATATTGATTAATACCGGCGCCAAATGAGATTGTATCTCCGACCTCAATATCACTCGCCATCATTACCCATGGTACTTAAGTCGACTCTTTGCAATGGATTGGAGGTCAACTCTTTAAACTCTTTTCTATTATTATAAATATCGACAGCCAAATATATTGCGGCTAAAAATGATTCGTGGTTTGCAACATTTTGACCAACAATTTCAAAAGCAGTGCCGTGGTCGGGTGATGTCCTAATAATTGGGAGACCAGCGGTAAAATTAACTCCTGATTTGCATTCCAAACTTTTAAATGGTATCAAGCCTTGGTCGTGGTACATTGCCAAAATTGCATCAAAATGTTTATAATTTTTACAGCTAAAAATGCCGTCAGCGGGGTATGGTCCTAATGCCATAATATCATTATTGTTACAAACATATTCCAATGCAGGAAGAATAATTTCATTTTCTTCTACTCCGAGTAGTCCGTTGTCACTTGCGTGTGGATTTAGACCGAGCACAGCAATTTTTGGTTTTCCAATATTGAAATCAATTTTTAAAGATTGGTTTAATGTATTAATTTTATTAATAATTCTTTCTTTGGTAATAGCGCCGGGTACGTATTTTAAAGGGATATGACCTGTAACAACTCCAATTTTAAAATTATCTTTAACAAATAGCATCATTGGGTCGCCGCCGAAATATTGAGCCAGATATTCAGTATGTCCTGGGAAGTCAAATTTTTCGCATTGTATTGCTTTTTTGTTGATTGGAGCGGTAACTAACACTTGAATTGCGTTCTTTTTCAGGTCACTTGCAGCTTTTTCGATGGCTTTGAGTGCTGCGTCTCCGCTAATTTCGGTAACTTTTCCTAATTCTACGCGAATGTCGTCGTGCAAACAATTAACAATATTTATTCTTTTAGGGTTTGCTTCGTCGCCTGAACGTACATTGCTCATGCTTATATTCTGAAAATCAAGAGCTTTGCGATGATATGCGGCTACTTTTGAGGAGCCATAAATAACGGGTGTACAAATTTCTGTAATTCGGGGATCAGCCATTGATTTTAAAATAATTTCGTAACCAATGCCATTTATATCGCCTTGTGTAATTCCTACTTTGATTTTTTCCATAATAATTTGTTATTAAACGGTCAAAATATCTTTTTCTTTTTTGTCTAATATTTCGTCAATTCTTTTGATAGATTTGTCGGTAATTTTTTGAGCTTCTTCTTCGGCATCTTTTTCCAAATCTTCGGGTAAACCGTCTTTTTTCAGTTTTTTAAGGTCTTCTATAGCCTCTCTACGTATGTTTCGGACGGCAATTTTTGTTTCTTCGCCAATTTTTTTTACTTGTTTGACTAAATCTCTGCGCCTCTCTTCAGTCAGCGGAGGGACTATAATTCGGATAATTTCGCCATTATTATCAGGGTTCATACCCAGATTTGCTGCCATAATTGCTTTTTCTATAACAGAAATTGTTTTTTTGTCCCACGGTTGAATTGTAATAGTTCGCGGGTCTGGAGTGTTGATATTTGAAACCTGCGACAACGGTGTCATTGCGCCATAGTAATCAATTTTTACATCTTCCAACATTTTTGGGTTGGCTTTGCCCGCACGTATCTTTCCTATTTCTTTATCGAAATGTTCAATGGCTTTGCTCATTTTTTCGCTAGATTCTTCTAGGACTAATAATATATTGTCTTCCATATTGATAGAATATTTTTGAATTAAATTAAGGCGCAAAAATATATAAATTTTTTGAAATAAAGGTTTATTTAATAATTTTATTTTTTTTTTAATTAAAATTTGGTTTACTTTGCATTCAGAAATTTATCAATTAATTTGCTAATATCGTAATTTTTAAATAGATGAGTACCGCAACTCCCGAATCGTTTTTACAAGCACCTTTGACTGAAAGAATTCTTGCCGCTATCGTTGATATTGCGATAGTGTGCGGGTTATCGCTTTTCCCTCGAATAGGATGGATCTTCGGTTTATTCTACTTTTTATTGCGGGATTCTCTTTTTTTCAAAGGGCAAAGTCTCGGGAAAAAATTAATGAGAATTAAAGTTATTACTTTGCCCGAAAACGAACCATTATCTAATTATCCCGAAAAATCCGCTTTGAGAGCAATTGTGGCATTAATCCCCGGTTTAAACCTTGTTGATTTATGGTTTTTGATTACTGTTGGTTACAGATTAGCAGATAAATGGGCACAAACTGCCGTTATTCCTTTTTCTGAATCGGAGTCTGATAATTTTTAGGGAATGAGGGAATGAGTAAATGAGAGAACGAGTGAATGAGTAAATGAGTGAATGAGTGAATGAGTAAATGAGAGAATGAGTGAATGAGTAAATGAGAGAATGAGTAAATGAGTAAATGAGTGAATGAGTAAATGAGTAAATGAGTAAATGAGTGTAGGGGCGCACCCTTGCGGTCGTCCACCTTGTTGTAAATGAGTGAATGAGTAAATGAGTAAATGAGTAAATGGGTGAATGAGTAAATGAGTAAATGAATGAATGAGTAAATTAGGGAATGAGTAAATGGGTCTTATATTAGTGATGAGTAAATCGTTTTTTAGAGATTTTAAAATATTATCAATGAAAAGATTATTGATTTTCATAACTGCTTTAATATTTTTTTGTGGTTGTTTTCCTTTTGCCAAAAGTCAGTCGGATGATGTCTTTTCTCGATATCAATACATAAAAAAATATGTTGATTCTGAAATTGATAGCATAATTAAGCATAATGATTATACTATTATATATGCTTGGACGGAGTGGTGCTACGGGAGCAAATCCACATTAATGAATATAGTTTTTCCTTTTTTAAAAGAAATACCGGAAAATGTAGGTTTTATTTCAATATTTTGTGGTGATGCCGACCAATTAGCAGAATTCCTTAATGAAAACAATGTTGAGCATACAGTTTATATATTGTCAAGCTCTGCACGTGGATTAGATAAAGTGAAATTTAACAGACATTTTAGTCGTTTTTTCAACAACTATAAATCAGTTAATTATGTTCCTATTGAATTATTGTGCAATTCTCAAAAACAGATATTAAATTGGAACAAACTTCATAAGAAATATTTTTTATCATATTGGCATATTAAGAATAATATCTTTGATTATAAAATAAAAATTGATATAAAAGATGGACAAAGGTATATCACGTTTGAATAATATGTAAAGTATTATAAATAAGACATTTATTTTTAAAATATAATATAGAAGTTGCGCCCGACACGAATTAGGGATTATAAAATGAAAAAATTATTTTTAATAAGTATTGGCTTGCTGTTCTCTTTGACATTGACAAGTTTAGCAGCAAATGATTGTAGCAATACTGTTTCACTTTCAGACAACGAAAAGGATTTAGTAATAAAAATTTATGGAAAAGGCACAGGAACGATTATCAACAAATCAGACGAAATATCAGAAATCATCCTTTGTTCTGAAGACTCTGACGAAGTTTGTGTTACTTTAACTAAACCTGTAAACAGTAAAATCTTAATCGCCGACCTACACAACAACAAACTGAAAGTTGAAGGTGATCCCCTTAAAATCGATGAAAACGGAAATATTTTGTTAAAAGGGGTAAGTATTGGAACATTTGAAAATATTGACGTTATCATAAAAAATGCTATTATTGAATAAAGTAGTTTTCAGTTTTCAGTTTTCAGTTTTCAGTGAATAAGTAGGTGAATGAGTGAATGAGTGAATGAGCGAATGAGAAAATGAGAAAAAACCTAATTTTCAACCTAATTTTTTTTGACAAAACAACCTCAGTAGAAAAATGAGCGAATGAGAAAATGAGAAAAAACCTAATTTTCAACCTAATTTTTTTAACAAAACAACCTCAGTAGAAAAATGAGCGAATGAGAAAATGAGAAAAAACCTAATTTTCAACCTAATTTTTTTAACAAAACAACCTCAGTAGAAAAATGAGCGAATGAGTGTAGGGGCAAACCTGTGTGTTTGCCCAAAAATCAAAGAAAGCATCCCATTAGGCGATGCATTGAATTTATTGAAATGGATGTAATATTGGTGGAAAAATAGATAACCCGCGTAGGGGCAACTATTGCGGTTGACTAAAAGCGCAATTCGTGGCTTACGCAACTGAAAATTGTAAACCTCAACAAATATCAAAAATTATGAACATATTTCAAGTTAAAAGATATATTTCGTACCTGTTCAAAGCACGTCATTGGAAAGGGTTTGGAATTCATTCGCCTTTTGTTTACGATTTTGTTGTTAATCTGTTGTCGGTTAATCCTGAATATTATTGTTTTAGACCTATTAGGTCTTGGAAAAACGTTTTGCGAAAAAATAGAACATTTATTGAAGTTACAGATTATGGCTCTGGCTCTAAAGTTTCCAATTCTAACCAAAAAAGAGTTTGCGACATTATTAATAATGAAACAATCCCAATGCGATATGGAGAACTACTTTTCAGAATGATTAATAATTTTGCTCCCGAAGGAATAATTGAATTAGGTACATCATTGGGAATTAGCACTTTATATTTAGGTTTACCAAAACGGTCATCTAAAATTGTTACAATTGAAGGCTGCCCAAACAAAGCAACAATAGCAAAACAAACTTTTAAAAAGTTCAAAATGAACAATATAGAACTTATTATAGGAACTTTTTCCGAAAACCTTATTAATGCAATAAAAAAATTACCATCATTTGATTTTCTTTTTATTGACGGCGACCACCGCAAAGACGCGACACTCAACTATTTTAATGAATCTTTAGATTATGTACACAACAACACAATTATTGTTTTCGATGATATTCATTTGACAAAGGAAATGGAAACTGCTTGGAATGAGATAGTTGCGTGTCCTAAAGTTACAATTTCGATAGATATTTTCAGATTTGGAATAGTTTTTTTCAGAAATGAGTGCCAAAAGCAACATTTTGTAGTTAGATTTTAACCTGATTTATTCATAAGAAAAACGAAAAGTAGAGAGATTATATAATAATTTGTAATTATTTTTAAAAATAATCAAAATGATTTTATTTCCAAATGCTAAGATTAATTTAGGATTAAATGTTATTTCGAAAAAAGATGACGGATATCACAATATTGAGACCGTTTTTTTACCTGTTAATAATTTTTGTGATGTTCTTGAGGTTGTACCCAAAGTTGATGGTTCCAAGGAAGACTCTATTTCTTTCAGTGGTTTAGCCATTCCGGGCGACAAAGATGATAATTTATGCTTAAAAGCTGTTCAATTGTTGAGAGAAGTCGCTGATATACAACCTTTAAACATTTTTTTGCATAAAGTTATTCCTTGTGGTAGTGGTCTTGGGGGAGGCTCGTCAGATGCCGCTTTTATGTTAAAACTGCTTAATGAATTGTTTAATATTGCATTAACTCATCAGGAACTACAAGAAATAGCATCAGAAATTGGTGCTGATTGCGCATTTTTCATCTTAAATAGCGTTACATTTGCCGAAGGAATTGGAAATTTGTTTTCTCCTTTGGAAATTTTGCCCCCAAGAATATGGATTGAAATAGTGGTTCCTTCCTTTCACGTTTCTACCTCGTTTGCTTACAAAAATATTGTTCCGTGCCATCCAAAATTCAACTTAAAATCTGCTATTTGTTTACCCATTGAGAATTGGCGTGATAAAGTTATAAATGATTTTGAACCTCAAATTTTTGATAATTATCCCGAACTAAAAGATATTAAAGAGAAATTATATTCGTCGGGTGCTATTTATGCTTCCATGTCGGGTAGCGGTTCGGCAGTTTTTGGGTTGTTTAAATGGGAGCCTGCGATAGAATGGGATGCCGAATTATTTGTATATTCGGGCTATTTATAATTTACTTCGTAATTATTCAGGTTATCTTCATCTATCTATTGAGGGATACACCGATTAGACTATTTTTCACTGATTTATTTGGGGTGAGGTGTAAAATAGTTTTATAAGGACATGCTTTGTTGACAGGCACAATTTATTTCGATTACGTTGTTCGCAAAAAAATTTTATCTATCGATGCAAAAGAATTTGGACAAAGACGTAAATAGACTTAGGGTCAAGAAATTCTTATTTTCCGAAAGCATCAATAGAACTTCGACCTGTTATCTTTAATTTTTGAATTTTTCTTAATAGTTTCCATCATTTGATAGTCAATGCCTTGTGTTGCACTGCTAATCAACTGTGTTTCGACTGTTTCGGGTTGGACATCAACGGCTTGTTCTGTGGTTACATTAATAACAAAAACGGCATTATTTCCTTTTGTTGGTTTTGATAATACTTCAAGTGGTGAATTTACTGCTAATGAAACCATTACAGGTTCAGAACCAGCTCCAGGAATAGAATATGAAGCAAAAGTAATATTGTCGGCTTTTTGAACTGTTGAGTTCATTTTTTCGGCAATTTCGGTTAGGTCTTCGCTTTCTTGGATGGCGGTATTAAATTCAGAAATAAGCATTTCGGCTTTTTTCTGGTTCATCAATTCACGTTCAATTCGTTGCCTAACATTTTCAACAAGTGGATAACCTTCTTCTGTTATTTGGGTTAATAATGCAATAACGAACTGATTTCCAAATTCAAACACAGGCGAAATATCTCCTACTTTAGCATTGAACGCCCATTTTACCATTTCGCGAGGTGATTCAAGTGAACCTACTCGGCGTTCATTTTCACGTACATTTGGAGCAGACCGTTTGACAAGATTTTGCTCAATAACTGCTTCATTAAACATTTCCGCATTTTTGTTAGTTGTCTTAAAGATAGTGGCATTAGAATAGACATCCTGGTAGGTTTTAGAACTTGTAATAATTTTTTGTTCTAAAGTTGCGATCTGATATTTAGGAATTGGTTTTGTTTGGTCAGTAATATTAATAATGTGAACTCCGAATTGAGATTCGACAGAAACTAAATCTCCCGTTTTTCCCAAAAAACAGGCATCATTAAAGGGTTTAACCATTTGTCCTTCTGTAAACCAGCCGAGGTCGCCCCCTTGCATTGCTGAACCTTGGTCGGCAGAATTTTCCAATGCAAGGAATGTAAAATCAATACCTGAACGAATTAAATTCATAAGACTGTCAGCAGTTTGAGTTGACTCTTCCAAAGTTGTGCCTTGTATTAATATATGTCGTGCTTTTACAGAATCGGGAATCATATTGATAGCAACTAAACGCGACAATCTATAGGATTCATTCTCTAAATAAGGACCAAAAACATCGTTAATTTCGGCGTTAATGATAAAATGTTCGATTTGAGGAGTTAGTTCATTTGCTTTATAGTTGCGGTCATCATAAGGTTCTTCTGAGTTTAATAAAACATACTGAACGGCATCAGTTTCGGGGTTAGAAAAATCAGGTTTCATTTTCATAGTTTTCTCGAAAGTATTTTGCCTGTCTAAGTCGGATGGAATTTGGTCGAATGTAATGTACTCAAAATCACGCATCGCCTCTTGTTTATACTGCTCTTTATTTTCCAAATGGTATGCAACTATTTCTTCCTCTGAAATAATAATAATACTATCAGGAATATTAGTGTATCGGGCAAGAACGTAATCAAAACTGACTGATTTACTTCGATTTGCAATTTCATCTTCTATCCAGGCTTTAGTAACGTACATCCCTTTTTTGATAAGGTTGACGTACTTTGCTTGAAGTCGCTCGTTAATAATCCGTTCTTCCAAAACGTACCAATAAAAGAAGGCCATTTGGTCATTGTTTTTGTCTTGCAAAAATTTTAATGCAATCTGTTTATCGTAAAGCCCTGTCTGTTGGTCGGTGAATAATTGTTTCATCGTATGATGAATGTTGTTCCCTGTAACCATGTCCATCAATTCATCAGATGTAACTGAAAGTCCGAGTTTGCGAACGATGTCATCTATCAAAGTTTTATTAACGAGTAGGTTCCACGTAAGGTCTCGAACTTGATAAGTTTCGTCTTCCGATAAAGAACCAACGTTTAGGTTAATTTTTTGGAACTCTTCGTTTTTAGAAAGCAATTCATGAAAATCCATAATTGAAATAGATTTTCCGTTGATACTTGCCACGTCATTTTGCGAGCCTCTAAATAATGAATTCCCTGAATTTAATAAATCGTTCAAGATAAAAGCCATCAAGGCAATAAAAATTATGACGACCACTATAACGCCGCCTTTTGTACGTATTTTCTGTAATGTTGCCATTAATTTATATGTTTAATATTGTTTAAAATCGGGCGCAAAGATACAAAAAAAAACAATATAACAACTTTTTTAAAAAATTTCTTAAAAAAATATTAAAAAAAATGTTATATCCTTATTATACGTTTTCAATATTGAGTCCACTCCGAAAAGTGTTTTCTACCACAAAGTACATAAGAATGCACTAAGAGCACAAGTTGATATATGTTGATATTTAATGCTTTGTGTCCTTTGTGTATTTCGGTAAACTCAATAACAATTTCGGTAAACTCAATAACAATTTCGGTAAACTCAATAACAATTTCGGTAAACTCAATATTTCGGTAAACTCAATAACAGTTTCGGTAAATTCAATAACGAAATCACTTTGTGACCCTTGTGGTAAAATAATAGGGCTTTTCGGAGTGGACTCAATCTTTATTTTAATCTTTTTACGTCCCAAAAAAAATCAATAATCAAAAATATCGCTAGCTTTTATCATATATCCGTTGAAAATATGTACAGGAATTTTTTCGTCTGTTTTATAGACTTCGCCATCGTCGTATTCGCCGTTTTCTTGCATAATATATACGGCAATAGCCTTCAGTTTTGGGTCGGCTATCCAGTATTCGCGCACGCCGGCTTTTTGATACAGATAAAATTTTTCAAAAATATCTCTTTTTCTGTTCGAGGGTGACAGAATTTCGACAATCATGTCGGGAGCGCCAAGAAAAGCATTTTCGCCGCCTTTCCACCCGCCGCATACAACAAATATATCAGGTTGTACCACATCGTATATCTTACCGTCTTCTGTTTCGCCATTTTTGGGCAACAGAACGTCGATTGGGGCACTATATACTTCGCAACCGCATCTGTTATTTCTCAAGTATGCACGTATTTCTCCAATAATATTTACGCCAACCTTTCCGTGAAACCGGCTCGCGCCTGCCATCATCTTGATAAATCCGTCTATCAATTCGCGCCTAACATCGTCAAGCCAAGTAAGATAGTCGGCATAACTGTAACGCTTGTTCAAATCCAAAACTAATGCTTCCATAAATTTAAATGTTTATTAAACCGCAAAGATAATGCTTTTTTTTATAACAAAAAATTTTTTGGGATACATTTCAAATTGATGCAAAAAAATAGATGCTAAGGGATACAATGATTTGACGTATATTTACTGATTTTTTGAATATTTTAGTCGTTTAGAAACAATTGTCTCTTGAAAATCTTTTTTTATGTAGGAAAATCGACCCTAAAAGTTGTTAATTTGCAATCTTTAATTTTTCTTTTTATTTCAATTTATTTTTTTCCAAAAAATTTTACTAATTTTGTGTTTTAAAAAAATAAAAAATATGGAAAGATTTATGAGGTCGCACCGCTGTATTGTATTGATAATAATATTGTTGTCGATTATTTTCCAAAGATGTAATGTTGATGATATATGTTTGTCGAATCAACATGCTGTGCGTGCATATTTTATGTTGATGGAAGAGAAAGAGCGTGCAATGGTGCAAAGAGCAACAATCTATGGGTTAGGAATGCCAAACGACTCTATATATAAGGAAGAAAATGTCACAAATATGTTCTTGCCGTTGTCATTTACCAAAGATACAACAAGTTTTTTGATATTTATTCAAAATGAATCATTTCGAGATACCATTCATTTTGTACATACTAAAAAGATGAATTTTATTTCGCGAGAATGCGGCTTTACCTTTGATTTTCTGATAGATACAGTTTATTTTTCCAAAATGTTCATTGATTCGGTAGCCGTAATAAATCCCAATGTTAGATATAACGAAAATGTTGAGAATGTTGAAATATATATATATTAGCCTTTTTTTATTCAGTTTTTCGGTTCTATTTAGTCAGAATGATGACAAATGGCAGCCAGCGAGAGGTTTTACTCTTGGCATAAATTTGGTAGAACCTGTAACTGCAATATTTAGCGACGAACGTGCAGGAGTTTCCTTTCTCTCAAGAATTAGTTTTAAAAATAACCTCAATTTTTTTGCCGAAGCAGGTTTCGAAAATATTAGTTTCAAAAGAGAACGTTATGATTACGATTCCAACGGCTCTTTTTTTAAGGTCGGTATTGAAAACGATATGTTAAAGAAAAAAGATGTCGGAAAGAACGACAACCTACTTATCGGGCTTTTGTATGGTTATGCTTTCCAAGAACAAAAAGTTCCTTATTTATTCATTACTAACGGATATTGGGACGATTACACAGGTCAGTTTAAAACATATACCGTAAATTCACATTGGTTAGAGTTGACTTTTGGTCCGAGAATGGAATTATTTACAAATTTTTTTGTTAGTTGGGGCTTTCATTTGAAAGTAACAGTTTACAGAAATAATCCCGATATTTTGGACCCATACATAATTCCCGGTTACGGAAATGGTAAAAATAAAATAAATGGAGCATTTTCTTATAATTTAGAATATTTAATACCTTGGAAACGTTAATAAATAGATATTTGCAAATTTTGTTATATAAATTAAAATGAAAAAAATAAAAGACCTTCAAACCTTAATAGATTCGAACGTTCTGCCTAAGCGGTTAGCGTTGGCAGTATCGCAGGATGCACATAGTTTAGAAGCCGTAAACAAAGCATTTTTAGCAGGATTAATTGATCCTGTGCTTGTTGGCTCCAAAGTTGAAACATTAAAAATAGCGCAAGAATTGAATTTAGATTTTTCTGGCGCCACTTTTATTGACGAAATTTATCCCTCAAAAGCCGTTGAAACAGCCGTTAAGTTAGTGAACGAAAAAAAGGCTGACTTTTTGATGAAAGGAAATATCCCAACACCAGCCTTGTTAAAAGCAGTATTAAATAAGGAATGGGGACTTCGCACAGGAAATTTGCTCTCCCATTTCGCCCTTTTTGAAACTGAAAATTATCATAAACTTATCGCTGTTACAGACGTTGCCATGAATATTGCACCTAATTTGAAAGATAAAATTGGAATTATTAACAACGCAGTCACTTTTATGTACAAATTGGGTATTTATTTGCCAAAAGTGGCTATAATAGCCGCAATTGAAACCGTCAATGAAAATATGCAGGCTACATTAGATGCCGCAATGCTTAGCATTATGAACAAACGTGGACAAATAAATGATTGCGTTATTGATGGACCATTAGCCTTTGACAACGCTATAAGTGTTGAAAGCGCAAGTCATAAAAAAATTAAAAGTGAAGTCGCTGGTGATGCCGATTTGTTGATTATGCCTAATATTGAAGCAGGAAATGTTCTTTATAAATCGTTAGTGTGGTTTGCAAAAGCAAAAGTTGCATCCGTTATTTTGGGAGCATCATCGCCTATTGTCCTTACATCACGATCCGACTCCGAAGAATGTAAATTTGATAGTATTTTGTTAGCAACGAGAGGGTAGTTATTAGAGTTTAGAGTATAGAGTTTAGATATAAGATTTTAGTGAATGAGGGAATAAGTAAATGAGGGAATGAGAGAATCCCGTTAGGGATATAATATTGGTAGAAAAATGAGTGTAGGGGCAAACCTGCGTGTTTGCCCAAAAATATTGTAAATGAGAAAATGAGAAAAAGAGTAAATAAGTCATTAACCACTAATCACTAACCACTAACCACTAATTAGTGAAAATTCGTGTAATTAGTGGCTAAACAAATAAACATGCAAAAAAAGTTCACATATCTAATGATTTTAAGTGTTTCTGCACTATTTATCGCTTATTTTTCATTTTCGTGTGAAGATATTCTTAAACTAAATGTTGCCGGGGACGGAAATGTTATCGTTGATACGTTACGTTGGCGAAATGGTTTTAATATCAGTGAATTAGAACTTGCAGATGATTTTATTTTAGAAATTTATCAATCTGAAAAACCTGCAATTCACGTAGAAACTGATTCCAATTTGATGACTTATGTTAAAACTGAATTAATAGGCAAAAAATTAATAATAAGACGTCAAGCAGATCATTTACTCAAACCGAGCAAAGGTGTTATAGTTCGTTATTTTACAAATAATTTATCATTAATAGAAATATTGAATCGAGGAGTCGTTTTTTGTGACACCCTGACTGCCACAACTCTAACGATTAATGCTTACGGAAAATCAAAATTTACGTGCCAAAATATTGATGTAGAAAACTTTTTTTTCAGAGCCGAGAGTGGCGCATACACTGAAATTCGAGGAAATTTCATATATCTTGATTTTGTGCAAGTTGGTTCGGGAGAATCGTTCCTTCGTGGAAATGTTGAAACTTTTCGATTATGGCAAGAAGGGTCGGGCAAAATAGAGGCTTTTAATTTAGAGGCAAATGTTGCATTTGTTACCTTATTACATTCGGGTTTGATATATTGCAATGTATCAAATTTTTTGACTGTTGATTTAAAAGGCAGCGGCAGATTGTTTTACAGAGGCGACCCTGAAATTGAAATTATTGAGGGCGAGGACGGCGTTTTTAAAAGTAATTAAAAATTTTTTTACCATGACATTAATACAACCGGTATTACCACCTGTTCCGCGAAATAAGATTGAAGCGGAACTAACAAAGGAAATTTTTGTTAGAAATACTAACAAAGGAAACAATAAAATCTATGATTTTTCGGCTGCCGAAGCGCCAAATTTAATGATAGAAGTTGGTCGTTTGCGAGAACTTACCTTCCGTGCCGCCGGTGGTGGAACAGGTAAGAATTTTGACATCGACGAATTTGATAATAGTATTATTCCATATCGACAATTAATTGTCTGGGACCCAATTACAAAAGAGATACTCGGCGGATATCGTTATATAATGGGGAATAAATTACGCCCCGTGGAAGAAGAAATCTCCCTTTTAGCAACTGCGCAACTATTCAGTTTCTCAAAAGAGTTTATTACTGATTATTTGCCTTTTACCATCGAACTTGGTCGCTCCTTCGTTCAGCCCATGTATCAGTCGAGTAAATTAGGCTCTAAAAGTCTTTTTGCATTAGATAATCTTTGGGACGGACTCGGCTCTCTGATTGTTAACTACCCCGAAATGAAATATTTTTTCGGTAAAGTTACAATGTACTCTAATTTCAACCAAGAAGCCCGAGATATTATTAGAATTTTTATGGACATATATTTCTCTGACCCCAAAAGACTTGTTTATCCAATCGAACCCGTTGTCTCTGTTATGAACGAAAATGATGTACGTCAATTGTTTTCGGGAAATAGTTTCAGTGAAGACTACAAAATTTTAAGCAAAAAAGTTCGCGACCTCGGCGAAAACATTCCTCCACTTTTCAATGCATACATGAGTTTATCCCCTACAATGAAAACTTTTGGTACATCGGTCAACAAACACTTCGGTGGCGTAGAAGAAACAGGAATTATTTTGACTATCAAGGAATTGTATGAAGCAAAAGTCCAAAGACATATCACTACATACAAAAAAAATGATTTGCATGAATAGTTTTTAGTTTTCAGTAAATGAGTGAATGAGTGAGTAAGTAAATGAGTGAGTGAGTGAATGAGTGAATGAGAAAATGAGTGAATCCCGTTAGGGATGTAATATTTGTAGAAAAATGAGTGACCGAGAAAAAATAAATTTTATACATATTTTTTTTCATAATAACCTCCAGACCTAATTTTATTGTTGGAATTTTGATAACACTATTTTTCAGGAATTTAAACCTGTCATTGCGGGCTTGACCCGCAATCCCTTCTATAATCAGGGGATGCTGAAACAAGTTCAGCATGACGTGTGTGGGGCATTCAACAATCTACTGAGGTTGTTTTGTTTTTAGATTAGGTAAAAATTAGGTTCTTACACTCAAGATTTAAATTAGCCAAAAGGAAAATGTGTTAAATCCATAATATCAATAATTTACAGAAATGAATAAGAGAAATCTGAACCTCAATCGTGAAGAAAAATTTGTTACAACAAAAAATATACTGAAATAAAATTCGTTATAGATATTGAAAATTTATTATTTTTGCAAAAAATTTAAAGAATAAAAATGATTGTAAATAGGTCATTATTAAGCGATAAACTGATTATAATACATTTAACATAATATAATATGAAAAAAACAGGATTAATCCTTATCGGATTATTGGGATTTCAACTAACGTTATTATCTCAAAAATTTGCATTTGTCGATACCGACTACGTGCTGAAAAATATCCCCTCTTACGAGGCGGCTCAAGGACAGTTAAACCAACTGTCAAAACAGTGGCAACAAGAGATAGAGTCTATCTATCAGGAAGTTGCTGATTTGTATAAACAATTTCAAGAGGAGAGCGTTTTTTTGTCGGGTGAAATGAGAACCAAAAAAGAGAACGCAATTATTGAAAAAGAGAAACAAGCAAAAATGCTCCAACAAAAATATTTTGGACAAGACGGCGACCTTACCAAAAGGCAGGAAGCACTTATTCAACCAATTCAGGAGCAAATAACAGCCGTTTTGAGAGAAATTGCTCGTGAAGAACAACTAAACGCTATCTTTGACAAATCGGGACTACTATATTTAGACCCTAAATTTGACAAAAGCAATCAAGTACTCGAAAGATTAGGTTTTAAAAAATAATTTTCGATTTTTTTGGTTATTTGAAAATTATTAATTTTATTTGTGAAATTTTTTACAAATAAAAATAGTATTAATTCATTGAATTTCAATAATTTATCTGACAAAAAATATATGAAAATAGAGTCGGGAAAATATTTAATTATACTGATATTTATCTTATCAGGGTTCGGATTGTTTGCACAAACAATGAAATTCGGACACATTGACGTGAATCAGGTCTTTATGACAATGCCTGAATATCACAATATACAAAAAACGCTTGATGACGAAATTTCAAAATTAGAATTGCAATTTACCGTCATGCGTGAAGAGTTGCAAAAACTTGAAGACGATTTCATGCGAAATATGTCCACTTATACTCCTCTCGAACGGCAAACAAAAGAGTTGGAATATACCGAAATGGAGCGTAAAGTGCAAGAGTTCTATTTAAATGCGCAAACTTCCATGCAGCAAAGAAGTACAGAACTACAAACGCCCGTGATAGAACGGCTATTAAAAGCAATCGAAGAAATTGGAGATGAAGAAGGATTTATCTATATCTTTCAAAATAGTCCAGAAGTAAGGCTAACTCTCTACTATTCATCACAAAGCATTGACGTTGCACCTTTGCTTATGAAAAAATTAGGTCTAAAATAAAAATTATTAAAAGTAAATATTATATGAAGATTTTGAAAATTGTTCAGGTTTTTATTTTTATTTGTGTTGTGCCGCTACTTTCAGCGCAGACGTTTAAGTTCGGGCACATCGATTCGCAAAAATTAGTAACCGAACTGCCCGAATTTAACGAGGCACAAAAACAATTAGAGGCAGAAGCCACTGTATTAGAAGATAGACGGAATATTATGCAAGAAGAGGTAGAGCGTAAATTTACCGAATATATTTCGCAACGGGACGAAATGCCCGACCTCATTAGAGCAACAATGGAAAAAGATATTCAAGACCTGCAGCAGCGCCTCGAAAGCTATAATATGCTCGCACAACAAAGCCTCGCTAAAAAACAGCAAGACCTACTGCAGCCTATTATTGACAAAGTCAATCGCGCCATCGAACAAGTTGGCGACGAAAACGGTTTTATATATATTTTTGACGTAAGTATGCAAATTGTGCTCTATTATTCTACCGCAAGCACTGATTGTATGCAGATGGTCAAACAAAAACTTGGCGTTAAATAATAGATTTTTGGGACCAATTGGTGTTTTCGATTCTGGCTATGGCGGACTAACCATTTTGGGAGAATTATTGAAAAAATTCCCCAAGTATGATTTTATCTACCTCGGCGACAACGCACGCTCCCCTTATGGAAACCGCTCCTTTGAAGTTGTTTATAAATACACTTTAGAAGCCGTTGAACTGCTTTTTAACGAAGGTTGTCATCTTGTTATTTTAGCTTGTAACACAGCATCAGCAAAAGCGTTACGTACTATTCAGCAGAAAAATTTGCCGCTGTTAGACCCAAATAGACGGGTTCTTGGTGTTATACGACCCGTTTCAGAAGTTGTCGGCAATTACACTAAAACGAGAACAATTGGCATTCTGGGTACAATCGGAACTATTTTATCTAATTCATATCCGTTAGAAATAGCAAAATTATTCCCCGACATCAAAACAGTTCAAGAAGCTTGTCCCATGTGGGTTCCAATTGTTGAAAATAATGAAATTTTTTCTGAAGGTGCAAATTATTTCGTCAAAAAGAACATTCAATCAATTTTTAGTCGTGAGCCAAATATTGATACATTAATTCTGGGTTGCACTCACTACCCTTTGTTATTGCCTGTCATAGAAAAAAATGTTGAAAAAAATGTTCAAATTTTGACATCTGGGAAAATAGTAACTGATAGTCTATCAAATTATTTAGAACGACATCCCGAAATAGAAATCAAATGTTCTAAAACCGGAATACTCAAATTTTTCACAACCGAAAATCCCGAAAAATTTAATCAAACAGCATCTCTTTTTCTTGGTCGAGACGTTGAAGGGACAAAAGTGGAATTGCCTTTTTTAATAAAATAGGTTTATTAGCAAATAATTTTTCGAAACGTGAGTAGTTAAAAATATTTTATAAATGTTAAAAAAAATATTTTTTTTTGTGGATATGAAAAAAAGATGTATATTTGCAAAATAATTATTTATGGAAATCAACCTGCTTTAATTAGCTATCTAAACACCTTAGGTGATGAATATCAATGACTTAAACAGTGATTCTTTCGAAGAAAGAAACCTAAATGGCGATGAAATATTAGAAAATATCGCCAATTCCGAGCAAGAAAAGCTCGATGAAAATAATAATGATGAACCTGATACTGAAAACTATCAGCCTTCAGAAACTGAGCCACTCGCGGATTATTCTACAATGAGCCGCGAAGAATTGATAGAAAAGTTCAAGTTTTACTTGGAAAATTATTCTATGCCCGCCGCTAAGGGCAATTTAGAAACTATCAAAGAAACGTTTGAAAAAGCAACTTTTGAAGAAGAAGAAAAGTTACATCATCAAATGCTATCCTCTTATGAAACTGACGATGAGCAATTATTGACGGATGACCCTCTACAAAAGAGTTTCTCGCTTTTATTACATGAATATAAGCAAAAGAAAGACGTGGAGCGTATCACAATAGAAGAGGAAAAAGAGAAAAATTTATCTGCAAAGTATGATGTAATTGAAAAAATTAAAGATTTAGTCAACCGACAAGAATCTTTAAACGAAACATTTCAGGCATTTCGAGAACTGCAGCATCGATGGCGCGAAATTGGACCTGTTCCTCAAGCAAAGATGCATGATTTATGGGAAACATATCATCTTCATGTAGAAAATTTTTACAATTATATCAAAATAAACAATGAACTTCGTGATCTAGATTTGAAAAAGAATTACGAAGCAAAACTACTTCTTTGTGAAAAAGCAGAAAAATTAATTTTAGAACCTTCTGTAATTACTGCTGCTAAGCTTTTACAAAAATATCATAATCAATGGCGTGAAATTGGTCCTGTTCCGAGAGATAAAAAAGATATTTGGGAAAGATTTAAATTGTCCACTGTTGCCATAAATCAAAGACAACAAGAATATTTTGATTCAATGAAAGAGCAGTACAAGAAAAATCTTGAAGTAAAAATTGAGTTGTGCAAAAAAATAGAAGCACTTGTACAGGATGAATTTATTAATGCTAAAAAGTGGGATGCAAAAAGTAAACAATTTATTGAATTACAGCAGATTTGGAAAACTATCGGATTTGCCCCACGACGAGAAAATAGTAAAATTTATAATAGATACCGAAAGGCATGCGATAACTTTTATAGCAAAAAGAAGGAGTTTTTCCGACAAAATAAAGAGACGCAAGAAAATAATTTACAACTGAAAACAGAACTCTGCATCCAAGCAGAAACAATGAAAGATAGCACAGAGTGGAAAAAAACTACCGATGAATTTATTCGACTCCAAAAGAAATGGAAAGAAATTGGTCAAGTACCCAAAAAAAATATCACCTCTATTTGGAAACGTTTTAACGATTCGTGTGAATATTTTTTCACCAAAAAGGCGAACTACTTTAGTAATATTGACCTCGAACAAGACGAAAACCTTAAAAAGAAACACGACATTATTAAAGAAGTTAAAAATTATTCGCTCGGACCTGATAACGAAAAAACTTTCAATGATTTACAAGAATTTCAACGTAGATGGGCAGATGTTGGATTTGTTCCTATCAGAGAAAAAGAAAGACTCGCTATTGAGTTTAGGGCATTGATTAATAAACATTTCGACAAAATTAGTTTAGACGAAGGAGACAAAAACCTCCAAAAATTTAGAAGTAAACTCGAAAATTGGAAGTCAGCAAAAGTATTCAATGAAAAAATTAACCAAGAAAGAATTAGATTAACATTTAAATTGAGGCAACTTGAGAGCGATATAGTGATTTGGGAAAACAATATTGGGTTCTTTACAAAATCTAAAAATTCAGAAGCATTAGTGCGTGAATTTAATTCTAAAATTGAAAACGGAAAACAAAATATTAAACTTATGAACGAAAAGTTGAAACTTATTGACGCAATGTGGTAAATAAGGGGTACTTTACTCCACTTTTCGCTAAATTACAAAATTTAAAAGAATAAGAATAATATTGCCTTCATAATATTGATTAAAAAAAGATCTAGGAATAGAGATATTTCTAGGTTTTTTTATCTTACCTAACCACAGAATTCTTGACTTGTCGAAATAGTTGACCCATTTTGCAGTTAGCTTGTGTTAAATCTCGTAGTATCAACCGTTCCATTTTGAAAAAGTATGTTTTGTTCACTACCGATTTTTTTCGTAAGAACGGAGCATATTTATATCCTAATGCATCGAAAATAATAATTTTTCATTACTGCGTTTTCCTTTTAAGAAATTTTAACTTCCAATCATAAATATTAATTTGGCACCGGTAACAGATTTGGGTTTTTGGTCAACTATTTCTTTCAGTAATTGTTCGTAAAATGTTGTGATATTGGGATATTCATATTCTGTGAGCCTTGAGTTGTGCCAAAGAAGGGAAAATATGCCGCCAAATTTTTTTGCCTCAACAATATGATTAAGTGCAGATTGTTGTAAATCATTAAAACTAAGATTTCTGTAGTGTAGCATTGAAACTTCCATCATTATCAGCGGAATTTCCCAAATATTCATGATTTCATCTCTTTCAAAATTGAAAGGTCTAAATGGGTAACAATAACCGTTACGGTAGCCGTCATGCTCGGCAAATGTGAGAGTTGTATCGTACATCAAATGGCTTTCTTGTTGTAGAATGAAAGTTTTAGGATGAAAAAAACGCAGAAAATGCTGTCGGATGCCAATGGGTTCTAAATCAAATTCTTTTTTAAAAAGTTCAATTTGAGAAATCATACTATTAATATTTTCTGCTGACTTTATAGTTCCGTGTAAACCAATTTCAAAGCCATCATTATACAAAGTTGTAATTAAGCCATTTATTTTTTTATTATCAAAATGATATTGGGAGTCATTCTTATCTTCTTTACGCAAAAAATAAAAAGATGATTTAATTTTTAGTTTGTTTTCCAATTCAACCATTTTTTCGAAATTCCACCAAGGATCTTTTTTGTAGAATGGATTAATTAAAACAAACAGCCCTTTTATTAAGAGTTTAAAAGTTAATGATTTACTATAAAATGTTGGTGCTAAACCCAATAATTGTTTTAATCTATATGCTGTTGCTCGCCAATGCCAAAAAGCAATGTGGTCGACATCGTGGCTGAGCAAAAAACCAAAATTTTCAAATAATCTTTTTCGTTTGAAATGTAGCCCGTGAGTTGCGCAATAGAGTTCTAAACCTTGCAAAATTATGTCAAAATAGTAGTTTACAACAGGAATAGTTACGCAATTTAACTTTTTTTGGATTGAGTTCTCAAACTTAAATCTTCCCATAAAATCTCTGTCGGCTGAGTTTAATTCTTGAAAACCCGATAACAAATAAAAAGAAGACTTTAAATAATCGTGCGTAAATATCAGATTATCATTATTATCGATAAAAAATAGTTCTTTTTTATCTTTCCAAATAGGAAAAAGAATGGGAATATCACTATTCAGTATGGTAACATTAAGAGGGTCAATATTTTCATCTAACGACAAAGGGAAAATAATTTGGTTTTTAAAACTATTTCCAATATTGGTGTTAAAGGGTTCAAAACAAAACAGTTCTGAAATTTCTTTATCTACTTCCCAATGTTGAGCAAGATGAAAAAGAGTATATTCTATTTTTGAATTATTTAATTGCATATATCTGCTTTGGGATTCGCGGATTTAACGGATTAGACGGATTTTGAATATTAAAATCTCTCTCCCAATAAATCCGCCTACTCAGCGAATCCAATTATTTCTAAAAAACTACAAAGATACTCTAAATTTTTTACTTTTATTACTAACTCTTTAAAAAAATCAGTGAAAATCCTTCTAATCGGCAAATAACTCATTAACTTGCATTATTCATAAAGAAATGAAAATATATTTTAAACGCAAGGACGCAAAGGTTTTTCGCTAAAGTCGCAATTGATTTTTTTAAATTTAATTCTTTGCCTTTGCGCCTTTGCGTTAAAATAAATAATATGAATAATGTAGGTTAGGTAGTTGTTATTTTCTTTCAACTCGTGCCTCACAATCTTAATTCTTAATTTAATAACCTTTTTTGTGGTCTTAGATATTTTTCTTTTTCTTGATTATCGTTTAGTCAAATTCGTTTTTCAAAACACTTCCTTCACAATATAATCTTTTTTTCCAACAAAAACGACTGCTAAATATCTCACGTCTGTTCTATTTTTGAAATAATTGGAACTTTTGTAACGCTTTAATTGTTCTATTGCTGTGTTTTGTTTTTCGATAAATATTTTTTGGTTGTCAGCATCGCTTTGTTTGATGTATTTAAGTTCCCATACCCATTCTGAAACAGAACCGGGGTGCAAATGCCCTCGTTTGAGGTAAATATCTGTGTACCCTTCTGAATTTTCTAATTCTGAAAAAGGAAAATAATAATGGCTGTTTGAAAAAATAGGTAGAAGCAGAAATTTAATATCTTTTTCAACTGTATTCTGTAAGTCACGGTTTGATAAAAGTTTGACAATGTTTTGGCTAAAATACTCAAAGAACGGTTTATAGTCGTCTTCGTATGCTAAACTGCGAATTGAACCAAGATATTGGCTGTTGTCTATCGACAAATCTTCTATTTCTTCTGTCAGCATACTTTCGATAAGTCCCCAAAATATTGTCTTTATGGAATAATTGGGAATTTTCAATGCATAATTATATGGGTCTGAATTATCAATGGTAACCAATCCCATATAAAACAAAAGTGAAAAGAAGTTTTTATCTTCGTTGATAAATTTCATTGAAAATTGCTTGATAACATCAGTAGTAATGGAGTTTTTTTCTACTAGTTGACGTATTTTTTCTTTGTTGCCTCGTTTGTTTATTAAGTTTTCTATTCTACCGTAGTCGGTCTTTAAATTTTTATCTACTAAGTCTTCAAAATCATTTCCTGAAATCAAAAGTCCTTTTAAGTAATAAAAAATCATTGTAGAATTAAACAGTCTGTTTTGTGCTCGTTTGTTAAACAAATAACCGTTGTAAATGTTTTCGATGTCAACTGTAATAAGCGATTTGTCCAAGCATATTTGCAGCATCACCCATTCTACTTCATCTCTTGTAAGCCCGAGTATTTCATTATAACGTTCTTCAAGGGACACATTATCAGAGATATTGAAACCACTTGTAACGTCATCGAGCATTATTGGTGTTATTCCTGTAATGAAAATTTTATCGACCACCGTTTTAGTCCCTTTTTTCAGTGTTTCGTAAAAATCTTTTACTATGCTGTTTGCCCATACACTGTCTTTGTATTGTTTTTCGGATAAAGTTGTTCCTTTAGCTATAATATCATTGGCAAAATGGTCGTACTCGTCGATGATGACGTATGCTTTACCGTTGTTATCATTTATTATTCTAAAAGCAAATTCTATATATGAACCAACCGTATTTCTTTCTGATAATTGTTTCATCAAATCTTCAGTGTTTTTCAAAATATCTCGATGAACACTGAAAAACATCTCGATATTGTTTCTGATTGTTTCTGTAAAAGATTTTTCAAAACGTTCGACGTTGGAACTTAGTAACCCCGAAAAATCAAAATTCATTACAAAATAACTATTCGCACCCGGTGTAGGATTTTGTCCAATATAAAAGTCGCCAAAAAGTTCCTGAAACCTGTCTTTAAAACGAATATCATAATAATGCTCAAGGAGTGAAAGAAAAAGTGTTTTGCCAAATTTTCGGGGACGTATCAAAAAATGATAGTCAGTGCTTTCATTTTCAAGTATTTCAATAAAGCGCGTTTTATCTACATAGAGAAAATTACCTGTGCGTATTTTATCGAAATTTGGTATTCCGTAGGGTATTCTTTTTGGTTTTGTCATGGCCTTTGATATTTATTTTAAGGTGCAAAGATAAATATTTTTTTTGTTTACAAATGGGTTTTGTCTCTATTTTTTTATTTTATTAGTGTAGTTTTTTGCCGATTTAATAAGAAAAGCACACTGATGAAACATATTTATAAATAAAAGCTACCCAATTCATTCTGATTTTGGCAGTTGTTATTTTCCATCATCTCGCCTCTGCAATATTAATTATCGATTGTGATCCCACTCCTAAAAACATTCTCAACCATCACTTTGTGACCCCTTGTGGTAAAATAACAGGGTTTTTCGGAGTTGACTCAATTCTTAATTTATTCTTTTTTGTGGTCTTTGATATTTGTTTCCTATCTCGTTACTGCCCGATTTTGATGACGGAAACAATTCTAGTTTTATGTTAATTGTAAAATTGCATATTTTCAGATTCCTCATTTCACTACGTTTCATTCGGAATGACGAATTATACATTGGGGTAGTTCAGTTTCCGCTGCGGCAGCGCCGCAGCGGAAACATGCCACATTAAAGGAATGAAATGGTCATTCCGAGCGTAGCGAGGAATCTTGGTCTGCGTAATTTTACACATAACTTTACACTAGTAAGGCAACTATTTATACCGATTACTTTATTTTAGGAATCCCAAGTTGTTTGCATATTTCGTTGCAAAAAACATCACCAATTTCTCTGTGTCTTGGAACGGCAATTATGCCACGCTCACGCTCCGCCTCCAAAACTAATTGAATAGCCTCTTGCAAATTTTCTAATGCTTCTTCAACTGTTTCACCTTGGGTCATTGCTCCAGGAACCTGTTCGCATTGTGCAAAATACCAACCGTTGGACATCAGTTTGATTATTGGTGTATATTCCATACTCAAATATTTTTTTAAATGTTTCAAGCCGCAAAGATAAATCATTTTTTCAATACCACACAAAATTATTTAATCATTCGTTGGTTACCTATCAATCCAACAACAGCAACGTTGCCATCAACTGTTTTTTCTACTTTCTACTCAAAAATTTTTGCAGTTTTCTGTCGAATGTAAAAACGGAATATCGTTGTTCTTTTGAATAACCTATAAGCAGGCAATCTACGAAGTCGAAAGTTGTGGAAGCGAAAACGCCGAGCGCATGCCGAACGACATCGGACTGAAAAAAAATCGCATCTTGCGTATCTATAAAATCTATCAATGTTTGGGCAACGATTTCGCGGTCTATTTTGTACGACCTTAGCAAAACATATACGACTTCGGCAACAACTTCTACCGGAATATAACATACTTCGTTGTAGAGTTGCTCTTCAACGATATCTGCCATTACCGGATTGTCCTGCAAAATGTAACGCAATATTGCGTTTGTATCAAGTAATTGCATATTTTTCAGCGATATGATTTTCCCACGCCGAACTCTCCTCGTCCCACAAGGTTGGATTTGCGTATTCTTTCAAACATCCTTTCATACTTTTGCTTTTTAAAGATAGTTTTTCTTTAATAGGCATAACAAAAATTTCAACTTTCTTGTAATTCGACTGCCATGGCAAATTTATTATTGGTGCGAGTACATCCGCATTGACTATTGTTCTTATTGCTTCCATATATTTTCAGTGTAAAATTTCGCCGCAAAGATAAATTTTTTTTATTTTCTTACAAAAAAAACTATTTGTACAGTTTATTATTTTACATACTTTTTCTGTAAAAAGCATTCTATAACCTTTTTTGATATCTTTGATATTTGTTTCCCATCTCGTTACTGCCCGATTTTGATGACGGAAACAATTCAAGTAATGCATCTGAATAAAAGGTATCGCCTGAAAATGATTGGACATCACCTGTTGTTTTATCTCTACCTACCAACCCAACAACAGCAACGTTGCCATCAACTGTTCCTAACATTTCAATTGTTAGGGCAGATACTATTATTAAAAGATTTCTGTAAATTTTCATATCTAAAATTTTTATGTAAAAGTAAAAAAAATTATTACCTTAAATGCATTGTAACGCAGTTACGGTCTAATAATATTGAACCTTCCCAGCCAATTTCTTGGCATGATGCCGTAAAATAGTAATACCCAAAGTCAAGGTTTGAAAAAGTAGCGGTTCCTGGGTCTCCGCAGTTTGGTTCTCTTGTCATATACTGTGTTATCGTTCTGCTTCCGACACCTTGTAGGGTTATGTAAATATTACCGCACCCAAAATCTGTATTAATCCAAAAAGAAATGCTTCCTTTTGATGGATTTGTTGTGCCACCGTTGTCATCTCCCAACAACTCATTCATATGACATGCAACGTCAAGTTGTACTGTTCCCGACCATGACATCTCGTAGCATGATGCTGTAAAACTGTAAGTTCCGAAGTCTAAATTTTTAAAAATTAAAGCACGATCATCGTCACAATCCGGTGCTCCGCTTGGGAAGTATCTATCGATGGTGCCACTGCCAACGCCTGTAAGCGTAACATTTATGGATCCGCAACCTAAATCTTCTCCAATATAGAATCCAATATTTCCTGTTTTGTTTACATAATCACTCATATTACCACAGCCCGAACGTATTAACCAACCACTTCTTAATGAGGTATTAGTAGTAAATGCGAGGAACAAACTACCATCACTTTCTAACCTCATTATTGCAGAATGATATTCTAAACCAATTGCTTCAAGAGAAATCGGATTATATTGAATCACCATTTGATGGCATGTCCATGTATCTCCTGTTTTTTGCAAATTTCTAAAAAAGTCGGTACCGGGAACCACAATTCCATTTTTAACACCCGAATACCACGTAGACATTGGGTTTTGGTCTGAAATATCATAAATTCTTGTAATAATACACGATGTACTCGAAATCACAACTTCTGCAATGCATCCTGAACTATTTCTTAAATACCACGTACCCTCAATGGAACCACTACTCTGGTCATCATCGCAGCTGCAAAGAATAGTAACTGCAAATAGAATGAAAAAAAAATATTTTATCTGTTTCATATTATCTTGTTTTTATTTTTTAGCCACTAATTTCACGAAATAGCACTAATTTTTTGTGTTCCTTTGTGATTCCTTTGTGTGCCTTTGTGGTAAAAAGATTCTACCACGAAGTCGCACAAAGGATTTCTCACAAAGTAACACGAAGTTTATTTTTTATTTTTTAACTAATTTAGCCATTTCATTTCCGACCTTCACAAAATAGATACCCGCCGGGAGATGCGAAATATCAATTTCTACGGTTGCACGGTTCTCGGTACAAGGTTCACGGTTCACGGTACACGGTTCACGGTACACGGTGCGTCCTGCGATATCTAATATCTCAATATGGCGTATGTTATACGCCCCTACATCTGATAACTGAAAACTGAAAACTGAAAACTGCCCGCTTGTTGGATTAGGATAAACCACTAAATTTGATACAATACCGTTGTCGGTGATAGAAACATCAATCCATGCTGTGTAGGTTTCTTCCCATCCCCATTCATCTCCCTCAAGGCCATCCTCGTTTTCATATTCCCACCTGTAGGTGTATGATGTTTTTGTGGGATAACCTGCTGAATTATATTCACGATCATAAAGATCTTCACTTAAATAAGTACTGCTAGGATATTCCGAATAATCATACTCTCTAATCATAGCTCCATGCACGTTGTATTCCCTTAAACAATCCCTATAATCGAACATAAAGCCTCCTCCTGTTTCTAATTCAGTCCAGCTACCGTTATTTCCGATGGTAAAAATTCTATTTTCAAGTGCAATTCCATTTTGATAAAGAGTTTCTATTCTTTCTTTTCCATCCGGACTTACAGTTGCAATTATTGACAACTCTCCAAAGCCTACAATTTCAATGTCTGCATTATACAACAATTGTAGTGTTCTATGATCTTCCCACGCATAAGGTGCGTCCCCACTTCTGTAAATGGTAGGAATTCCTGTATCGCTGGGATATAAATCATAAGGATTATAATATTCCCCGTTTAATACCACGGTAATATTTTTAAATTCATACCCAAATTCAACTACCCCGTCTCTTTCCATTTGTATTGAAAATCCGATGAGTGCGTCCGAGTCGTTCCACACATAATTACTCCTGTACGTGTTAATTTGACCTATAGACTCTTGAGAGTTTTTGAGTTCTTTAAGAGGCTTAAACAACACGTTTGAATGACGATTTTCTTTTTTCGATTTTGACCGATTTTTCCCAAATTTATCATTAGGATAATCATCAGATTCTTCCCATTCTTCATAATACTCAACCAATCGTCCTTTGTGGTCGAAAGTATAGCCTGGGTCTAATTCCCAAGTGAATTGTCCCGAATTAGCGTTAATTCGTTCTAACCCCGTTCGAATACCGCTTGAGTTGACCACTGCACGTTGACCCCAGTAAACAGACCAAACTCCATCTTCAAAATTAAAGGATTCATCTGCTTCGTAGAGCAACATACCTTTGTTGTCGTAGGTACTTACCCTTCTCCAGTGCGTATCCTGTTCTTTTGACAAAACAAAATATCCCGATGGCATTTGGTGGTACTCATAAGTTCGGGTATCCATCAACTCATACCATACCTCTTCGCCAACTTCCTGTCTGAAATAGAGCGTTTCAGAGGTCACGTGTCCGTAATTATCATACGTGTACACGATTTTTTCCGAGCCATCGTTTCGATAGGCTTCTGTCGGCAGTTTGCCGAATCCTTGTGCGTGGGAGTGTTCCGCTAATATTAAGGAACAGCCCACAATCCATGATAAAACTATTAAATTTTTCATAAAAAAATACCCTAAATTCGTGTCGGGCACAACTTCTAATTTATTATTAAAAAATGTTCTAATTAACTTTAATCGTTTTAGTTCACACTTCCACATTTCATGGTAATGTTATGTAATTGAAAAATGGCATATTTTCAGATTCCTCGTTTCATTACGTTTCCTTCGGAATAACGAATTGATAGTTTGGAGTGGCTCAGTTTCCGCTGGGGCGCTACCGCAGCGGAAACTTGCCACTTCAAAAGGAATGATATGGTCATTCCGAACGTAGCGTGAAATCTTTGTGTGCGTCATTTTACACATAACTTTACACTAATGTGGTATTTAGGTCTCTCAACATTATTTCCATAATTTCCTTCTTCATATCTCTTTTCACTTTTATCAACACGGAGTCGACTTCCATAAAATTTTCGTTTTCGATGACAACCTTTTTGGGCCACGAAATTACTTCAATAAGAGGGAGTTCCATCACTTCTGCAAATTTGCATAATGTTTCAAGATCAATTTTTGTTGCTCCTCGTTCTATTCTAGCGTATGCCGATTGAGTTTTTTTCATCAAATCAGCAACTTGCTCTTGACTGAAATTCTTATCTTCTCTGATAAGTTTTAAATTTCTAATGATGTCCTTAACCATAATACAAAATTATTTAATTGTTCTTTACCTTATTAGTCATTTTTTGTAAAAAATATTACAAAAAATGACATTTAGCGTTTCTTTTTATCAAATTTATTAAAAAAAAATCGGTGCAAAGATAATGTGGGGAAAAATATTTGTCAATAGTTAATTTTAACTATTTTTTAGATGATTTTTTTAGCTACTAATTAGACTAATATTCGCTAATTATTTGATTTAGTGGAAATTCCCCGAATTGTGCTTACGGTCGACCGCAAGGGTACGCCCCTACCGGGTTATCTAGGTTGCACTCTACCGAGTGCTGCTGCGTGGGGGTATGGATGAAGTGGGATTGGTGCGGAATTATTTAAAAAACAGATATTATTCGGTACGGAATTATTCAAAAATCCGCTAATATTCGGTACGGAAAAATTAAAAAATTGCTTAATATTCGGTACGGAATTATTTAAAAATCCGCTATAGTTCGGTGCTGAATTATTTAAAAAATTCTTAAAGTTCGGTACGATATTTTTAAAAAAATATTTTTTTTCAACTTGCATTATTCATAAAGCAAATATGTAGTGTAAAGTTATGTGTAAAATGACGCAGACCAAGATTCCTTGCTACGCTCGGAATGACCATTTCATTCCTTTAATGTGGCATGTTTCCGCTGCGGCGCAGCCGCAGCGGAAACTGAACTACCCCAAAGTATAATTCGTCATTCCGAATGAAACGTAGTGAAATGAGGAATCTGAAAATATGCAATTTTACAATTAACATAACAGTAGTATCGTTAAACGGTGTCTGTATTGGCAACCCTTGCGGTTGCCTTGAATGATATGGAGATAGACTTTGTAGGGGCAACCCTTGCGGTTGCCTATAAATGATACAAGGATAAATAATGTATTAGCAACCCTTGCGGTTGCTTATATTAAAAAGGGCGAGGGCA
>Ga0099364_10002484_pt1 | contig 29314 bp, 26 predicted proteins | sample TergutTh196P3_FD_73070 | JGI IMG/M metagenome (GOLD analysis project Ga0099364, IMG submission 73070) | Microcerotermes parvus P3 segment gut microbial communities from Pointe-Noire, Republic of the Congo - Th196 P3 | ecosystem: Host-associated > Arthropoda: Insects > Digestive system > Gut ...
GAACCCGGTTCGGTGGTGTAGCCGAACGCCATATTTTTGTCTTCGTGGTACGTTCCGTCACTTCGGCGCACAAGATTCGCGATGGCTTTTATCTCGCCCGTTTTCACTTCCATCAACACAACGCAACCTTCCGTCGCGCCGATTGCTTCGAGTTTTTCGCGTAACGCCTGCTCGGCAATATCCTGCATCTCAACATTAATGGTCGTGATAATATCAATGCCGTCAACAGGCTCGATTTGGTTGATGGAAATGCGCTCGCCACCAATGCGTTGGCGCGTGGCAATGCCGTTTGTTCCTGTCAAAATATCTTGATACGTCATTTCCAAACCGCTACGACCGCGACCGTTGCTTCCGTAAATATCGCCAATCGTGCGCGATGCCAACGAGCCAAACGGGCGCACGCGTTTCAAGCGGTCTTCTGTGTAAAAACCCGATTTATATTGTCCTTTTTTCAAAAACGGAAATTGTTTAATTTCCTGTAAATCAATGTACGAAACTTCTTTTGGATATAATAAATAACGACCGTTTCGGCGACCATTTTTTCTTTTTTGATTAAAAGCGTTTAAAATATCATTTCGGTATTGCGATGCGTTTCTGTCGCCAAATTTGTTTGATAAACAGATAGATAGCGAATCAACGTATTTATATATTTCGTCTTTATAGTGAATCGTATCGGTAATTCTTTTGCCTTTTGCATCTAATACAAATTTTCCTTTTTCGTCTTTCCGATGCACCGTGTACGGCGGAATGTTGAAATCCATATACAGTTTATAATACGGAATCGAACCTGCCATTAATTTGCCTTCGGCGGAATAAATATTTCCGCGACTCGCAGGTACAACGATGCTGTCGCGCGTGTTTTGGCGGTTCACTTCGCGCCATTGGTCGCCCTCGAAATATTGTATCTGCACAATTTTTCCGACAATTCCGAGAAAAGCAACCGCGATAATTACATACACGATGGCAAAACGGATAACGATATGTTTTTTGGTTGTTGTCATTTTATTGCTGAACAGAATGCGGTGGAACGGTCGATTTTTCTAAATTGATGCCTTTCGATTGAATGATTTTTTCGACTTTCGATTGTCGCGAAAGCGTCATCAGTTCGCTCGAAATGGTCAAATACGTGTATTTTACTTTGATCAATTCTTTTTGCAATTTGTCAATTTTTGCCAATTGTTTTTCGCACGAATAGCGGTTTCCTGTGTAAAAAAACGAGAGCACAACGAGCAGAATAATGATTCCTGCCTGCTTTTTTGCGAATTTTGAATTCAACACTTCGCCACCAAGAATGGTTTTGGGATTGATTTTTTCAAAAAAATCTTTGACTATTTTTAACACGATTTACCTCCTTTCTGCAATTCTCAATTTTGCGCTCCGAGCGCGGGGATTATTTTTTATTTCGTTGTCGTCAGGCACAATCACTTTGTTGTTGATGGCTTTGAAAGAATTTAGAATATTTCCGAAAAAATCTTGTTCGATTTTTCCTTCAAAATTGCCACTTTTAATAAAGTTTTTTACCAATCTATCTTCCAACGAATGATAAGTGATTACGACCAATCGACCGTTTTCGTTCAAAACGCCTTGTGCTTGGTTCAACATTTCTTTCAACACTTTCATTTCGCTGTTTACTTCAATGCGCAACGCTTGGAAAACGCGCGCCATATCTTTTTTCTCCTGCTCGCGGTTGAAAAAAGGTTTTAGTATTTCGACAAATTGAAAGATTGATTTTATCGGTTCGTTGGTTCTTGCTTTGACGATTGTTTTGGCGATGGCTCGCGCATTGCGCATTTCGCCGTACAAATAAAAAATATCGGAAAGTTTTTCTTCGCTGTACGAATTCAGAATGTCCGACGCTTTCAATCGTGCGTTTTTGTTCATACGCATATCCAAATCGCCGTCGAAACGGAACGAAAATCCGCGCTCGGCATCGTCGAAATGGTGCGACGAAACGCCGAGATCGGCAAGAATTCCGTCAACTTTTGTGATGCCGTGGAATTGCAGAAAATTTTTGAGGTAACGGAAATTGCTGTAAACCAAAATGAGGCGTTTGTCGTTTATTGCGTTTTCGAGCGCGTCGAGGTCTTGGTCAAAAGCAATGAGTTTTCCGTTGTTGAGGTGTTTAAGTATTTCGTTTGAGTGTCCGCCACCGCCAAATGTTACATCAACATAAATGCCGTCGGGCTTGATGTTCAAGCCTTCGATGCTTTGTTGAAGTAATGCAGGTGTGTGGTAAACAGTCATAATTTTAGATTAATAGTTTTAGATTATTAGATTTTAGATTGTTAGACAATCGTAAATCGTCAATCTAAAATTGTAAATTTATTTACTTAATAATTCGATTTTGTTTCTTCTTATTTCATCTCTTTGTGTGAGATTTTCTTCGTATTTTTGTCTGCTCCAAAGCGCCATTTTGCTTCGTGTGCCGACAACGACAATTTCGTTTTCGATGCCCAATTCTTTGGCAAGCACTTTTGGAAGAAGAATTCTACCCGATTTATCAATGTCTAACTGCGACGCTTCTTCGGTGTGTTGCATATACATTTCATAATGTTTGGGATTGAGCAGGTTGAGTTTACTTTCGATAACAGCCAATTCTTCGTTCCAAACGCTCAATGGGTAAATATCGAGAAAACTGCCCAAATCGTTCTTTCTAATCACAATTTGGTTTTGTTCGCAAGCCTTTACGAGTTGCTCTCTAAAAATTGACGGAATGAATAATCTTCCTTTCTCGTCAACTTTTGCTTCTATTTTTCCAAAAAACGAATACATTTTTTTCCTCTTATTGAAATGAAAACATTAAATCCAATTGTTTTGCAACAAAGATAAACTAATATTTTGAATTCTCCACATTTCCCCACAAAATAGTTTTCAACAAGTTAATCCATTGATTTCAACTGCTTTTTAATATGATTTCAATAATATTCGTAAAATATATGTGTCTTATTTTCAATTAATTAAAAATTTTATATGAAAAAATGGCGTAACGTGGGGCGATTTCTGCTCATTTTGATCTGTTGAAAATTTATTAAATTTTTTAAAAGCAAGTGATATGCTCATAATTAGTGATTTAGCTTTCTTTTCTGTGGAAAACAATAAAATATTGAGATTACTTCGTTCCTCGCAATTTGACGCACTGCTGTTGAGTTTCTCGTTTTTTGCGAGGAACGAAGCAATCTAGAAACTAAATTTGTGAAAATTTCTTAAAAATTGTCTTCTTCGTACAAAAAAAGGCTATCTTTGAACCGTTTTTTTTGTGTTTTTTATGGAAAATCAGATACAACAAATAGATTTAGATTCGATTATTAAGGATAAAAGTCCAAAGTTATATTCGCGCCTTCCCAAGCGTGCGATTAATTGGCTCAAAAACCTTGTACATCAAGATGATATAAATGATGTAATAAAACGCAATGGTCATTTGTATGGCGTTGATTTTGCGCAGGCGTTAATCAAAGATTTCAATATTTCTATCAATGTTGAAGGCGAAGAAAACTTGCCCGAAGCATCGCATTTATGCACTTTTGCGTCAAATCATCCGCTGGGCGGATTAGATGGCGTGGCATTGGCGTCTGTGCTCGGAGACCGTTATCCGAACATTAAAATAATCGTGAATGATTTGCTGATGAATTTGGTAAATCTGAAGCCGATTTTCGTGCCGATTAATAAACACGGTTCGCAAGAAAAAGACTCGGCTTCGGCTGTGAATGATGCGTATGCTTCTGATGCTCAAATGGTTGTTTTTCCGGCAGGATTTGTTTCGCGAAAAAGTGGCGGAAAAATAATGGATATTGATTGGCGGAAAAGCTTTATCAAAAAAGCCATTGAGTTTGAGCGCGATATAGTGCCGATTCATTTTATTGCTCGTAATTCAAACTTTTTTTATAGATTTGCAAGGTTTCGGAAATTCATCGGGCTTCCGAATCTCGAAATTACGCTGTTACCCAAAGAGTTGTTTAAACAAAAAAATAGTTCATTTATAATAAAAATAGGTGCGCCTATTCCGTGGCAGACGTTTGATAAATCTGCCCATCAGTCGGAATGGGCGGAGTATGTGAAAAATACTGTTTACGAATTGTAAAATTATGGAAAAGCCGATTATTGCGCCGATTGACCGTGCTTTGCTGAAAGCGGAACTCACGCCTGACAAAATGTTGCGGAAAACCAATAAGGCAAACAACGAAATATATATTTTTACGGCGCACACATCGCCAAATTTGATGCTCGAAATCGGACGTTTGCGCGAACTTTCGTTTCGCGACAGCGGTGGCGGAACGGGCAATGAAATTGATACTGATGAGTTCGATTATATGGAATCGCCTTAAACACAGTTGATTGTTTGGGACCCGCAAGCGGAAGAAATTTTGGGTGGCTACCGCTTTATTCACGGTTCTGATGTAACGTATGACGAAAATGGACAACCGCTTCTCTCCACGGCACATATGTATCATTTTACCGAAAAATTCAACAAAGAATATATGCCCTTTACGTTGGAGCTCGGGCGTTCGTTTGTTCAGCCTGCTTATCAATCATCGAAAATGGGCGCGAAAAGCCTTTTTGCGCTCGATAATCTTTGGGACGGATTGGGCGCGCTGTCGGTCGTTGTACCAAACAGCAAATACTTTTTCGGGAAATTTACGATGTATCCAACCTTCAACCGCAAAGCGCGGAATATGATATTTTATTATATCCAAAAATATTTTCCCGACCGCGACAAGCTCGTTTATCCTATTGAACCAATGGAGCTTAATATCGACTATCCGCAAATGGAATCGCTATTTAACACCGGCGATATGGTGGCGGATTACAAGATTTTAATTAAATCGGTGCGAGAATACAACTGCAATATTCCGCCGCTGGTAAATGCTTATGTCAGTCTTTCGCCGACTATGAAAAACTTTGGCTGTGCTGTTAATCACGAATTTGCCGAAGTGGAAGAAACGTGTATTTTGGTTACGATTGCCGATATTTTTGAAGAAAAACGAAAGCGGTATATCGAGTCGTTTATGCAGTCTGTTCCTAAAAACGTTGTCCGCTTATTGAGGAACCGTTGGATTAAACGAAAATTTCGCAAAAAACCGAAAAATACGGGAAGACCGCAGATTTTGTAATGTCTATTTTTTTCTCAAAATAATTTTTCCATTATAAGCGGAGTTTATCTTTTCAAAGAAATCGCGTATTTCGTTGTATTCGGAAACGCTGTGTTTTCCTGTTGGAAGAAAGAAAGATTGTTGTATCACGATTCCGTTGTCTTGCGGAAAAACAAGCGATGTAAAATTTCCGTAAGCGGTTGATAAAAACATTGGCTCGGGAAGCGATTCTATTTCGTAATCGTCGGGAATAGAAATAAAAATGCTGTCAATGTCATTAAATCCTTGCCAAAAATCAATGTCGTGTTTGCGTTCTCTTTTTGTAAACCAGTTATATGGTGCGCGGAAAGGATTAACCGGAATCAACAGCCGATTTCCGGTTCGTGTGCCGTACAATGATGTTTGCCAATCATAATCAATGCGGAAATTTGGATTCGGTGATTTATCTTCCGCAATCCGAACAGAATTTACAGTTGCATTTGGCAGATTTATCTCACGGCGCAATCGGTCAATTTGTTCATTTGTTTTAAGCAAATTAACCCCAAAATTATTATCGTACATTTTTATATGCCATTCTTTATTTGATGCAATTTCCGCACTTCCGTCAGCATTTAATTTTATTTTCGCCGAATTTTTATCAATATTCAACGAGTCGGGATAATCGGGCAAACGGCATAATCTTCCGCTTGTTGCTTTGATTTCCACTGCATTGTGTCCGGCAATGTTGTTGTGTATAAATCCAAAAGGAATTTTCGGATTGGTACATTCGAGCCACAATGTGTCGTTTGCCAACGGAACTTGCAAAATGGCGTGGTTCGCTTCGTTAAAATTCGGATGGTCGTAAAGCATCTTTTTATTTCTGTTATCGGAACGAATGACGATAAAATTTGAAGGAATATCAATCGCCTCCAACATTGATTTCAGATAAAAAGAAAGTGCTTTGCAATCGCCGAAACCTGTTTTGTTGACTTCGGAGGCGAACATCGGCTGATAACCGCCGATGCCGAGCTGAATACTCACGTAGCGCGTTGTTTCGCCAAGATAATCGTACAAGATTTTTACTTTTTCACGGTCATTTTCCGCATCTTTTGTCATTGAAACGATTTTGTTTTTGAAATCTTGCGAAAGCACGTTTCTGCCTTGAAATAATCCGTAAACCCATTTTCCAAAAGAATCCCAGTCGGTTATTGTTCCGTTGATGTTATCGTACATAAAATTTTCGGGACTCACAAATAATGACGGCACCAATTCTCTCGGCATCGGCGCAAAATTTTCTTGCTCAACAGCTTTCAAATTTTTGACAGACCACAAATATTTTTTCCTTCCTTTTTCTTCAGTAACAGCAGGAATTTCAGGCATATTGTTCAACGCTTTTTGCCGAATATTCAACTCTGCAGGAAGATTTAATTGATAATCGGCTCGTTGAACAGCAAGCGAATAATCCGACTGCGGAAAAAACACGGGAAAACTTAAAATTCCGTTTTTCCAACCTGTTTCATATTCGTAATGAATAGTGAATGGAAAAGTCGGCGTTTCGCAATCGAAGAAATAATACACATTGTCGTCAGCCAATCCTTGGCTTATTTTTGAGATTTTGATGTCCGACATTTTGAATTTCCGTAAAAATCTGCCATTGGCATCATAAAGTTTTGCCGAAAATTTTTTCAACTCTCTGAATTTGTCTCCGTAAACGATAAAATCTGCCATTTCTTTGCCGTTTTTGTTCAAAACAGTGATGGCGTAAGAACGTTTTTCAACGCCCGATTTTTCCGATTTATATTCAAAAGTGATGTTTGAAAAACGCACCACTCCATTTGCGTTTTTTTTCAACGAATCGGGAATTGTCGAAACGGAAAAATGAATAGGATTTGCGTGAATAAGTCCGCAGGTAAAAGTGAAGATAATTATGAATAGTTTTCTCATTTTCAAGTAATTGATTTTACAAAAGATAAAAACTTGTCATTGCGGGTCAAGCCCGCAATGACAGCCTCTTTATATTTCTTATATTTTCTTTAACACAACAAGTTCTTTGTTTTTTGCAGCAACTTGACCATAAAGTTCGCGAATCATTTCGTAATCAGTTGGCGAAAAAAAGATTTGATTTAACTCAAAACGATAATTCAAATGTATGGTGTTATCGCTTACTTTCCTGGCTTCGTATAAACATCTTCCGGCATTATTTTCCAACGCTATATTGAGTGGAACCGGAATTTCATCAATCGTATAATTTTCCGGAATTGTCAAAACAACTGTTGTTGTATAAACATACGGATAATTGAATTCAATGGGCAACTTCCGTTCCGATTGAGTAAACGGATTTTCGGTAAAATGTGTGAAAATCAATGGATTTATATATGCATAATCACCGACGAATTCAAGATTTCTTATAAACGTTATTTGTTCGGTTACTGCATTCGACATCGGTTCTAATCCTTCTAATAAATGAGAATTAACTGTTATTTTGTTTGCGTTTTCGTAATTTTCTATGTATTCGGCAGAATCTTTTTTTGAGAAATAGTCCGATTTAAAACTATATGCAATTTGATTTGAGTAACGTGTGCCTTTTTCGCACGTCATCACTCCGTTCTCATCAATAGTTGCTTTTATAGTGGTCATTTCTTGGTTTCGTCCAAGATTGGTCAGATTTACCCATTTGTCTCCGGTTGCATCTTTTTTAAAAGCCCACGCACGGTCAACAAGCAGATTGATTGGCAACACATTTAAACCGCCATAAACGGCAGAACCGTCTAAATAAAATATTTTTTTGTCAAATGTTTCTGTCGCTACAATAAACGTATTTAATTTATCCAGCGAAGGATGAACAAATGAAAGCCGACCGTTGGGGCGAGTACTGATAAGTATTGGATAGGCATTTATATACGCATCTTTAAGTGCGCTCAATAAAATCATATTGATTTGTCCGTTGTCGCCCGTTCCGTTTTTTACGGCATCGCGAGCCTTATTCCCCAAAAATGAATAGGTTTCATTCCAACGAATATTTTCTCTTACTAATGCATAAATTTTCGTGATAATTTCTTCTTCGGTTTTCGATTCGGCAACAATTGCCCTTATTTCGTCTCGATAAGGATTCGACATTTTCATATTATTTCCAAAATCGCTTTTCATCAGCGTTTCTTCAATATCTTGCCACGTGTTTGAATATGGTTTATACGCTTGATTTGGAAATCTTGACCCTTTAAATTCAAAACTAACGCCGGATATAAAATCGTTCAAACACCAAACGTAAGGCTCCGATTTCAGCGCAGGCACATCTTTTGCCGTAAAGTTCAGCTGACGGCTGTTGCTGTGTACAGTCGTGGATTGAACGCCAACATTAGCAATATTAAAAGATTGACTTTTAGAGGATTCTTTTGTTATGATATGTTCATATCCTCTCATAGCATCAACATTAAAAAAATAATATTCGGGAATAAGCACTTCGTAAGAACTGTTCAGCACCGGAATGTCGCTTTGCACGTTCCAAGCCGGAATATCAAATAAAAAAGGAGAAATTTTGCGGTATTTATATTCAATAACCGTGCCTGCTTTTACATTAGGAATAGAAAATTTAATCCGGCGAACACGATTGTTCACTTCTTCATCAAAAATATACTTTTTTGAGAGTTTTGTTTTTGTGATTTTACCATTTTCCAAATTATATGCATAAGCTTCTAAACCGCTGATTACTTCTTTGTCGGTTCCACTGTTTCCGCCTCTCACATAATATGGGATTGAAATATCGCCTCGACCGGTTCCTTCCGATTTCAATATTTTTACCTTCATTTTTAGGTCTAATGCAAGTTGAAATCCGGTGTTGGAACTATAGCTATATGACACATTTCCATCTTCATACAAAACCACAGCAACGGCAGAAGTATCTTTGTCGTAAACGGTCATTTTCAATTCATCTTCCGTTATTTTGCCGTATTTTAAACTGATTTCTTGGGAAAAAGCAAAGTAAGTGCTGAACAATAGAAAAAGTACAGTGATGTTTTTTCTCATAATGAGGAGTGTTGTTTTTTGTTTGAACTTACAAAAGTAGTCAATCTTATAAAAATATGAAATATTAAGACTGCATAAATCTTGGCAATCAAGAAAATCTTGTGAAAATCAAGGTTCAGACAAAAAAACAACTTATATTTGCACTTTAAAATTTTACAACAAATCTATGAGCACTTCAGCAGAAGAAACACCCAAAAAAAGTTTGAATTTTATTGAGCAAATGGTCGAAAACGATTTGCGCGAAGGAAGAAACAACGGAAGAATACAAACGCGTTTTCCGCCCGAACCAAATGGTTATCTGCATATTGGACACGCCAAAGCGATATGCTTGGATTTCGGAATTGCCAAAAATTACGGTGGTATCTGCAACCTTCGTTTCGACGATACCAATCCGCTGAAAGAAGATGTAGAATATGTAGATTCTATTCAAGAAGACATTCAATGGCTTGGTTATCAGTGGGAAAATATTTATTATGCTTCGGATTATTTTCAACAGCTTTGGGATTTGGCAGTGAAGCTGATTAAAGATGGAAAAGCGTATATCGATGAGCAGTCGGCAGAGCAAATTGCACAGCAAAAAGGCACGCCGACAAAAGCCGGAACAGATAGTCCTTTTCGTAATCGCCCTATTGAAGAAAATCTTGATTTATTCCAACGAATGACCAACGGCGAATTTGCCGAGGGCAGTATGATTCTTCGTGCTAAAATAGATATGGCTTCGCCCAATATGCACTTCCGTGACCCGATTATGTACCGTATTATTACGTCGTATCCGCATCATCGCACCGGTTTCGATTGGAAAGTGTATCCGATGTACGATTTTGCGCACGGACAATCCGATTATTTTGAAGGTGTTACGCACAGCCTTTGTACATTGGAATTTGAAGTGCATCGCCCATTGTATGATTGGTTTATCGACCAATTCGCCGATAGCGATTACCGCCCATATCAAACAGAATTTAATCGTTTGAACATTACTTATATGGTAATGAGTAAACGAAAAATGCTTCAGCTTGTGCAAGAAAATTTGGTAAGTGGTTGGGACGACCCTCGAATGCCGACCATCAGCGGATTGCGTCGTCGTGGTTACACGCCCGAAGCGATTCATAATTTTATCGATAAAATTGGTTACACAAAATTTGAAGGCACGATTGATATGGCGTTGCTTGAGCACTCGGTGCGCGAAGATTTGAAACCGCGCGCTACACGTGTTTGTGCCATTTTAAATCCGATTAAACTCGTGATAACCAATTATCCCGAAAATCAAACAGAAACGCTCGTTACCGAAAATAATCCTGACGACGAAAACGCAGGAACGCGTGAAATTTCTTTTGGGCGCGAACTCTACATTGAGCGCGACGATTTTATGGAAAATGCACCGAAAGATTTTTATCGTTTGAGCGAAGACAGAGAAGTGCGCTTGAAAGGCGCGTATATTGTAAAATGCACAGGTTGCAAAAAAGACGAAAATGGTGATATTGTGGAAGTGTATTGCGAATATGATGCCGACACAAAAAGCGGAACGCTCGGCAGTGCGCGAAAAGTGAAAAGCACGATTAACTGGGTGGAAATAAATGCCTCCGTGCCAGCTGAAGTTCGCCTATACGACCGACTTTTTGCGGTAGAAAACCCAAGTGCTTCCGACAAAGATTTTCGTGAATTGATAAATCCACATTCGCTCCGAGTACTGAAAAACTGCCGAGTAGAACCTGTTTTGGCAAATGCAAAACCACTTGATAATTTCCAATTCTTGAAAATCGGTTATTTTACGGTCGATTTAGATTCAACTGCCGAAAATTTGATTTTGAATCAAACCGTTTCGTTGAAAGATAGTTGGAAAAAATAAAAGAAGGAACACGAATTACACAAAAAATAAAAATTCTCACAAAATAAAACTTGTGAGAATTTTTATTTTTTGTGTAATTCGTGTTCTAAAAAGAAAAAATATACCCGACGGAGTAAATTACTTTATTGCCATAAGGCGAGTAGTTAACTCCGTTGACTGTATATTGCACAACATCGTAATAAATCATAGCATTGATGGCGCCGACTTTGCCGGTAGGAACAATAACGCCTGCGCCGACAAGCATACACGGAATCATTTTCGATTTATCATTGCCAAGTGCTTTTCCCCACATATAATGCGCTTCGGGCTGCACTTGCAATGCAACGTATTGTATCGGCATTACTCGCCCATAAACGTTTAATCCCAAGAAATTCAGCGAAGTATTCGTATTGCCTTGATTGCGGTAATTGTAATTTATGCCTGTGCCTGCTGTAAAAAATTTGTTAAAAGCATAACCAACTTGTGGTGAAATGGTAACCGCCGAAAAATTATTTGTGAATGAAAAGTTGAACGTTCCACTGTAAACTAACTTCGATGGGTCGAAACCCGAAGATTGTGATTGCGCAACAGCCGTTGAAGCCAACAGAATAAATATTCCAATAGTTGTGAAAAATGCTCTCATAACTTTCATTTTTAAAGTTTGAAGCAAATATATGGGTTGCAAACGAGAAAATAGCGGATTTTTTCAGAAATTTAACTATTTTCTTTGTTCTTTTTCAGCGTAAAGATAAATTCCAATCCACCTTCAGCTCTATTTTTTGCTGTGATTTGTCCTTTATGGAAAAGCACGGCATTTTTTACAATGGAAAGTCCCAAGCCTGTTCCGCCGATTTTGCGTGAGCGACCTTCGTCGATGCGGTAAAAACGCTCAAAAAGACGATTCAAATGTTTTTCGGGAATGCCGACGCCGTTGTCGGAATACGAAAAATAATAAAAATGTTCGTCTTCTCTGAAACAAGTTACTTGGATATTGAAATTTTCTCCGGCATAAGCTAACGAATTGTCTGTCAGGTTTCTAAAAACAGAATATAACAGCGAGCGATTGCCTTTTACGTTTACATTTTTATCAAATTGAACACTTGCACTTGCTTTTTTCTCTTCCATTTGCAACGAAACATCATTGAGTACTGATTCCACCAGATGGAGAATATTAATGTCTTCACAATCGAACAATACTGCCGATTCGTCTATTTTGTTCAGCAACGAAATATCTCTGACCAGCGAATTCAATCTTATCGCCTGAGAATAAGACCGTTCGATGAAAAATTGTTTTTTATCGGAAGCAATATCTTCGTTGTTTATAATCGTTTCCAAATAGCCTTGAATACTGCTTACCGGCGTGCGAAGTTCGTGCGCAATGTTCTGCGTAAGTTGTCTTTTCAAGCGGTTTTCTTCTTCTTGCTGTGTAATGTCGTTGATAGAAATTTCAAAGCTATTGTCTTGAAAAACAATTACTTTGCAAATAAAATCTTTTCCGTTTTTATTTAATGTAAAACTTTCGCCCGACAGACTGTTTTTATCGTGTTTTTTGTCGATAAACTTGTTCAGTTTTTCAAACTCGGGAATGGAAAAAACACTTTCTGCCGTAACCGATTGTTCGTCGGAAATTACATTAATATATTGTATGAAATTATCGTTCACGAGAATCTCTTTTTTCTCCGGCGAAAAAAAGGCAAGTCCTTCGTTCGATATTTGAAGATGTTGGTACAGTTTTTCTCTTTCGATAAATAACTTATTTTTAGTGTTTTGCAAGTTGTTGTATAATTGCACAATGTACGAACTAATTTCACCAAGCTCATTATCAGGAAATTGAATGTTATCTTTGATGGGTTCGTTTAGTTCCGCTTTTCTTGCAAAATTGCGAAGCGAAGAAATCGATTTTCCGACGTTGTTGGAAATAATGACCATCAAAATAACCGTCAAACCGAGTAAAATAAACAGAAAATACAAAAAAATATTATTGGCGCGCAGCATATTTGCCAAATCAATGTCGTAAGGCAGCGCAGTGCGAATGTAATAATTGCCGATGCGGACGGCAGAATAAAAATAAGTTGTATTCGTTGAACTCGACAGCCGAATGGCAGTTCCCGTACCGTTTTCCATTGCCGAGATTATTTCGGGGCGGTTGAGCCGATTATTAAGAATATCGGTCGCCATATTGTCGAAAATCACGTTGCCTGAAGCGCCGATAATCGTTACCCGAAGTCCATTGACGGGAAATAATTCAATAAAAGACGACAGCTTGTTTATGTCTTCATTTTCGGCAATAAATAGGTTGTAAATCAGTTGATTATAGGTCGTTAATTCGTTGTTTATCTGTTCCGAACTGAAATGTTTTTCGCGGTTGTATTGAAAAAATCCAATCAAGATGGAAAATACCAAAAAAATACTGAAAAAGGAAATAAAAAGGTGTGAGTTGAACGACAAACCTTTAAATCCTCTAATGTTTTTTTTCTGTATTTGGATTTTTTTTTTCATTTTTTTAAGTCCCCTGAAAGGGATTTAGGGGTTAACTTTCAAAACAATATCCATATCCCATCCGGGTAATGATATTTTCGCCGTAAGGCTTTATTTTTTTTCGTAAGCGTGTAATATTCACATCGATAGTTCTGTCGAGCACATATACGTCGCCCCAAATTTTGGACAATATATCTTCGCGCGAAAAAACGTGGTTTTGGTTTTCCAACAACAACCGCAAAATCTCAAATTCTTTTTTCGTCAACTCCACTTCGTTGCCCGAAATAAAGGCTTTTTTGTTTTGCAGCGAAAGTTCCAAATTATCATAATTAATGATTTTTTGTTCCGTTTTATTTTTGCTCGAAGTGCGTTTCAACACTGCTTTTGTGCGTGCAATGACTTCTTTAATCGAAAACGGTTTTGAAATATAATCGTCGGCACCGAGTGTGAATCCTGTTAATGTGTCGTTTTCCGTATCTTTTGCCGTGAGAAAAATAATAGGAATGGCGGCAGTTTTTTTGTCTTTTTTCAGCGCGTCTGCCAATTTGAATCCCGACATTGGTCCCATCATTACATCTAATAACAGCAAATCGTAACTCGCAATGTCTTTTGTTAACGCTTCTTCGGCAGAAAAGGCCGTATCTACTTCAAGCCCTTCGTTTTGCAGGTTGAACTGCAGTATTTCGCACAAATCTTCCTCGTCGTCAACAACTAAAATTTTGTAATTTTCCATATTCTAAACATTTTTTACAAAACAAAGGAACGAAATATATGTTACAAAAATACAACGTTGATATTACAAATATGCTACAAAATTAATAGAGATATACCGAAAAATCAAAAAAGTTCATAAGTTTGCACAAAATAAAAACAAATGGATTTAAAAATAGAAAAAAAACGACTTTTGTATGCGCTCTTTTTTCCTGCATTGTTTGTATTGATATTGTGGATTTTGTTGGGCATAGAAAAAATAGAAGGCGTCAGTTGGAGTAGTTGGGGAATTTATCCGAGGAAAGAAAACGGACTTTTGGGAATTTTCACTATGCCTTTTATTCATTCTGGCGTAGCGCATTTGTTTTCCAATAGCATTCCGTTGTTGGTGCTCGGTTGGTGTTTGTTTTATTTTTATAAAGATTTGGGTTACGGCGTTTTTCCGCTTCTGTGGATTTTGTCGGGCATTTTCACTTGGATTCTCGGGCGCGATTCGTGGCACATCGGCGCAAGCGGATTGACTTATTCATTGGCATTTTTCTTGTTTTTTAGCGGTGTTTTTCGGCGGCATAGTCCGTTGATAGCCGTTTCGTTGCTCGTGGTTTTCTTGTACGGAAGCATCGTCTGGAATATGTTTCCCGTTTCGGAATATATTGACCCAACCATTTCGTGGGAAGGTCATTTGTCGGGAGCCATCAGCGGATTGCTGTGCGCCTTGATTTTCATAAATAAAGGACCGCAAAAACCGGAATTGGAAGATGATGATGAGGAAGAAGACGAAGGAGATGAAAAAAATAATGAAACATTTGAACGTTGAATCTTGAATTTTTATTACATTTGTCGGTTCAAATTATAAATCGTAATTCATAAATCTAAAATCGTAAATTATTATAATATGAGTTTAAACATTGTAGTTCTTGCCAAGCAAGTTCCGGATACTCGAAATGTAGGAAAAGACGCGATGAAAGCCGATGGAACGGTAAACCGCGCCGCGCTTCCCGCCATTTTCAATCCGGAAGATTTGAATGCGCTCGAACAAGCCCTTCGTTTGAAAGACAAATTTGCCGGTTCAACCATTAGTATTTTAACAATGGGACCTGCCCGCGCAGCCGAAATTATCCGCGAAAGTCTTTACCGCGGCGCCGACAAAGGCTTTTTATTGAGTGGTCGCGAATTTGCCGGTTCCGATACATTGGCAACATCTTATGCACTTTCGTGCGCCATCAAAAATTTTGATAAAGTAGATATTATCATTTGCGGTCGTCAGGCTATCGACGGCGACACAGCGCAAGTTGGTCCGCAAGTGGCGGAAAAATTAGGCTTGGCGCAAATTACATACGCCGAAGAAATTCTGGATTTGAAAAATAACATTATTACCGTAAAACGCCGTTTGGAAAATGGTGTGGAAACGGTTGAAGGAAAACTTCCGTTGGTATTGACCGTAAATGGTTCGGCACCTGATTGTCGTCCTCGCAACGCCAAACGCACAATGAAATTTAAACGTGCGATGACGCCGAGCGAAAAGCAAGAATCGGCTTCCGATTATGCAGAAATTTACGATGCTTGTCCGTATTTGAACATTACCGAATGGAGTGTAAACGACATCGAACACGATGCGCAATGGCTCGGTTTGAAAGGCTCGCCAACAAAAGTGAAACAAATCGAAAGCGTTGTATTTACCGCCAAAGAAAGCAAAAAACTTACTTCGGCAGACAGCGATATTGACGCGTTAATGAAAGAACTTATTACAAACCACACAATCGGATAAAAGATGAACAATTTATTTGTATATTTAGAAATAGAAGATGGCATTGTTGCCGATGTTAGTTTGGAATTGCTGACAAAAGGAAGAAAACTTGCGAACGAACTGAATTGTAAACTTGAGGCGTTAGCCGTTGGATACAAATTGGACAAAGTGGGTACGCAAGTGTTTAAATATGGCGTTGATGTATTGACGGTTGTTGAAGACGAGCGGTTGAAATATTACACATCGCTGCCTTATACATCTATATTGGTAAATCTTTTCAAAGAAGAAAAACCGCAAATCTGCTTAATGGGCGCCACTTCTGTTGGGCGCGATTTAGGTCCGCGCGTTTCTTCTGCTCTTTTTAGCGGTTTGACTGCCGATTGTACTTCGCTCGAAATCGGCGAATACGAAGATAAAAAAGAAGGCAAAATTTATAAAGATTTATTATATCAAATTCGTCCTGCTTTTGGTGGCAATATTGTGGCAACAATCGTAAATCCTGACTGCCGTCCGCAAATGGCGACTGTTCGCGAAGGCGTGATGAAAAAAGAAGTGCTTGACGAAAATTACAAAGGTGAAACCAAAAAACTTGACGTTGCGAAATATGTTTCGAACGCCGATTTTGTGGTAAGCGTAATTGAGCGTCATATCGAAAAATCGAAAGTAAACTTGAAAGGTTCGCCAATTGTTATTGCTGGTGGCTACGGAATGGGAAGTGCAGATAATTTTACGATGCTGCACGAATTGGCAGGATTAATCGGCGGCGAAGTTGGCGCATCGCGCGCGGCTGTTGATGCCGGTTTTGCCGACCACGACCGTCAAATCGGACAAACAGGCGTAACTGTTCGTCCGAAACTATACATTGCCTGCGGCATTTCGGGACAAATCCAACATATTGCCGGAATGCAAGAAAGTGCGATGATTATCGCTATCAATAATGATCCGAATGCACCGATTAACACGATTGCCAATTATGTAATCACGGGCAATGTAGAAGAAGTAGTGCCGAAAATGATTAAGTATTATAAGCAAAATACAAAATAAATCAAATAAAAAAAGCGAACCGATTTGGTTCGCTTTTTTGTTTGTGTCATTCCGTGTTTGACACGGAATCTTCAATATTATGAGATTGCGGGTCAAGCCCGCAATGACAAATCAACGATATACATCAATACTCTCAATCTCAAATTGCTCAATAAACGCAGCGTGTTTTTTCACTTCTGCCTCACCGTAGTTTACATAAATTTCGGCAGATTTGCGGAATAAACATTCAGCTTGGCGTGTTGCATCTAAAATGAGCAAATAACTCATAATGATGTGTCCTGCCATTTCTACCAAACGGCGAGCGTTGAAATCAAGATATTCGTTATTTTTTACTTCCAATACGGCATTTACTGATTTTTCGTAAATATCTGTCATAGCAATCAAACGAGCGCGCAATCCTTCAAATTCGGGATTTATTTTTTGAGCTTCGTACGCACGGATTTGTTTCAAATAACTTCCGGTGGTTACGTGGCGGATAGCGGCAACGGTCTGCAACTGCGATGTTCCTTCGTAAATGTTAAGAATGCGCGCATCACGATACAAGCGTTCGCAAGCGTAATCTTTCATAAAGCCTGAACCGCCGTGTATTTGAATACAATCGTAAGCGTTTTGGTTTGCATATTCGCTTGCAAACAATTTCAACATCGGCGTAAAAGCGTCTGCCAATTTTTGATATTCTTTATAATCGGCTTTTTCTTCCGGTGTCAATTTTCTTTCAGCTTCGATGGCTTCGTATGCTTTGTAAACATCAACAAAACGAGTTGTTTCGTACAAAATAGCTCTCGATGCATCAAGCTTTGCTTTAATATTTCCAAGCATTTCGAAAACAGCAGGGAATTCGATGATTGCTTTTCCGAATTGACGGCGGTCTTTTGCATACGCCAACGCTTCTTCATAAGCAGCAGCCGATAATCCAACCGATTGAGCGCCAACGCCCAAACGCGCGCCATTCATTAACGACATTACATATTTAATCAATCCCATACGGCGCGTTCCAACCAATTTTGCAGGTGCGTTTGTAAACACCAATTCGCAAGTCGGCGAGCCTTTGATACCCAATTTATTTTCGATGCGTCTTACTTTAATTGTATCGTTAAATTGATTGTCGGCAACAAAATAAGACAAACCACGTCCGTCGTTTGTGCCTTCTTCCGAACGAGCCAAAACTAATTTAATTTGAGCATCTCCATTGGTAATGAAACGTTTAACGCCGTTCAAATACCACATATCTGTTTTTTCGCAGTAAGTCGCTTTTAACTGCACCGCTTGCAAATCTGAACCTGCATCAGGTTCGGTTAAGTCCATTGAGCAAGTATCGCCTTTGCAAACACGAGGTAAAAATTCTTGTTTGATTTCTTCTGAAGCAAATTCGTTGATGGTTTCGGCGCAGTCTTGTAATCCCCAAATATTGGCAAAGCCTGCATCGGCGCGAGAAACTAATTCTGCCGCCATTACATACGGAACCATCGAAAAATTTAATCCGCCGTACTGACGAGGAAGCGACATTCCGTAAAGTCCGGCTTGTACCAATGCGTCGTGATTTTGTTGCGTTCCTGCCGCATATTTTACGCGGTTGTTGATTACCTGCGGACCATCGTGGTCAACACCTTCGGCATTTGGCGCAATGATGTCGCCGCAAATTTCGCCGATGATTTCCAACACTTTATTGTAGTTATCAATCGTATCTTCGAAATCGCGTGCAGCGTAATCGTATTTGTCTTTATCTGCAAAATCGCGCTCTTTTAACGCTACGATTTTCTGCATCAACGGATTTGAAAGTTGAAATTCCAATACAGGATTTTCGGTATAAAAATTAGCCATAATGGTAAAATTAGTTGTTTTTATTTTTGAAGAGCCAAAGATAGTGATTTTTTAAACAACCGCACTGACGGATTACAAATTTTCTTTCAAAAATTCCATCATTTTACTATACAAATGAATCCACTTGTCGCTTGTAAAGCTATGACCGCCGTTGATGCGCAGTTGAAATTCAAACGGTTTGTTCAGTTCCATCAAGCGTTTATTGTACATCAACGAGTTTTGAAGGTTCACTTCTTCATCTGCCGTGCCGTGAATAAGCAATAATTTCCCATTTAGTTTTTCCGCGTTTTTCAACGGCGAAGATTTTTCGTAATTAGCTAAATTTTCTTGCGGACGTTTCATTATCCGCTCGGCAAACGGTGCGCTGTAAAATCGCCAATCAATTACGGGCGCAACGGCGATGCTTGCGTTGAAATTATTGCTCATCGACATTGCCAATAAACCTGCTTGCGCGCCTAATCCCGATCCAAAAAATCCGATTTTGTTTTTGTCAATGTAAAGTAATTCAGATAAATAATCGGTCAATTCAATCAAGTTTTGCGCTTCGGTAGTGCCAGCTTGCGTGTAGTTGCTTTGACGGAAATCTCTGCCTCTCGCGTCGGTTCCTTGCGGGTCGATGCGCACAACGATAAAGTTGTTTTGTGCTAACAATTGTTCCCAGCCAACATTCCACTCATTTCTAATTTGTTGAACATAAATATTGTCGGTTGACAAAATTAATACAGGATATTTTTTTACTGAATCAAAATCAATAGGTTTTATTATCCAACCGTTTAATAAAATGCTGTCAGCTGTCAAAAATGAGAAAAATTCTTTCGGCAGTAAATCAATGCTTTGCTCTGCTAATGTGGCATTATCTTCCAAAGTATCAATTATCAATCCTGCTGAAGTACGAAGCGAAATTTGATTTGGTATTTCGGCAGACGAAAAATCGCTTATATAATACGTATAATTTGGAATGAAATAGGCATTGTGAGTTCCTTTTTCTTTGTTTAGTAACACTTTTCGCCCATTTTGGACGCTGAAAATGTGTCTTTCTAATGGCGAATTTTCGGTTGATTGATAATAAAAAATCTTTTTATCGGCATTATATCCGTAAAAATCGGTAATATCCCATTCGCCTTGCGTAATTTGCTGTTTTAAAAAACCGGTTTCGGAATATAGGTAAATGTGATTGAATCCGCTACGTTCGCTGACAAAAATAAATTGGTTATCGGGTAAAAATTGAAGAAGCTTAATGTTCTCCGTATTGATGTAATTATCAGCATTTTCAACCAAAATACTTGTACAAACGGTTGAGCGACCATTTGCAAACAGCAGGTTAAGACGATTTTGTACGCGGTTTAGCGTAATAATCGCGAGTTGGTCGGTTTTTTGCGTCCAAAGAATGCGCGGAATATAGATGTCTTCAGTATCGGGAATATCCATTTCTTTGGTAACTTTGTAAAAAACATCGTAAACTTGCACGCTCGTTTTGGGAATTTTGGCTCCGGCAGTGGGATAATCGTAGCATAATTTGCTGACGTTATAATTCAAAAAATCGTCGTTACTATTTAATGTAGGATACAAATCCAAGCAAAATTTCCGCACATCTGTTTCGTCATAGCGGACAAAAGCGAGCAATCTGCTATCAGGCGACCACTCGAACATTCGCGAAGCATTAAACGCCTGCCGATACGCTAAATTCGGAATTCCGTTACTGATTTTTCCTGCTTCGCCGTCTTCCGTTACGGCTAATTCCATATCATAATCAAGCCTTTTTATGTACAAATTATTATCTCGTGCAAAAGCTACATTGCGACCATTTGGCGAAATGGTAGCCGATTGTTGTTTGCCGTTTTCCGAGAGTTTTTCAATTCTTTTTTCAGCGATGGTATAAACATAATAATCGGAATAAACAGAACCATCATTTCTTTTTTCGGTGTTCGTTCTGATTAAGATTTTTCGTTCGTTACTGCTGAATTCGTAGTGTTCGATGTTGATTGCTCCGATGCGCAATTGTTGAAAAAGTGTATCGATAATACTTTTATTCGCGCTATTGTATTTTACAATCATTTGACCATTTTCGGCAAGCATCGTATAATTATCGTTTTGCATAAAAACAACGAGCGGCGCTTGCTTGGCATTGTATTTCCCATCGATAATTTCCGATAAGATATTTTGAGAATAAGCGGAAACGGAAATTATCAATAGAAATAATAATATTTTGATTTTGTTCATTTCAACGTTTTAAAAGATAAAATATGTCTGGTTACTAAAATAGCAATAATTATCATAATGAGTTGCGCCCACCAATACGGCACAAAAAAATACGCGCTCGACAAAATGGTAATCCAAAGTAGCGAAACCGAAATTATTTTTACGCGCAACGGAATTGCTCTGTTTTCTCTAAAATTTCGGATATATTCGCCGAAATTTTTGTGATTAATCAGCCAATTATAAAACCTTTCGGAGCCTCGAAAATACAACGCTGCCGTTAATAATAAAAATGGCGTTGTTGGCAGCAAAGGTAAAAAAATCCCCAATATTCCTAATCCCAACGATATGGTTCCTAATACGACAAGAAAAAAACGATATATCTTGGAATTTGTCATTAAAAATAAAAATTTAACAAAAATACATCTAATTTTTTGTTTCTTGAATAAAAACCGCTTAATTTAGCGAAACTATATTTTTAAACGCGAAGTCGCAAAGACATAAAAACGCGAAGAATATAAAACTTAGTGTCTTTGCGCCGTTGCGTCTTTGCGTTCAATAAGTTATAAATTTTAAAAAGCATATTATATATTATGTTAGAAGAAAAAGATAAAAATGTTTTGTTGAAAAAAGGTATCAGCGAACAACAAATAAACGAGCAGTTGGCGAATTTTAAAAAAGGGTTTCCTTTTTTGCGGATAGAAAAAGTTGCCACAGTTAACGACGGAATTGAACGGATTAGCGACGACGATATTCGGTTTTATTTGCAGGAATGGAATGAATATTTACAGCAAGATGTTGATATTTTGAAATTCGTTCCGGCTTCGGGTGCGGCGAGCCGTATGTTTAAAGATTTGTTTGAATTCTGTGAAGCTGATTACGACATTCCGCAAAAAGATTTTGAGAAAAAGTTTTTTGAAGACATCAAAAAGTTTGCTTTTTATGGTGAGTTGAATCAATCTTGCGTAAAAAACACCGGAAAATATATCGACGAACTTATCGCCGAAGGCAATTATAAAGAAATAGTTGCTAATCTTTTGTTTGAAAAAGGGTTGAATTATGGCGCATTGCCAAAAGGATTGTTGCAATTCCATTCTTACGGTGATACTGTGCGCACGCCGATGGAAGAGCATTTGGTAGAAGGTGCACTGTATGCCAATTCGGCAACAGGAAAAGTAAACGTGCATTTTACCGTTTCGCCCGAACATCGATTGTTGTTTGAGAAATTATTGTCGGAAAAGAAAAACGATTATGAACGTAAATACGATGTTACTTTTGATGTCAGTTTTTCGGAGCAAAAATCATCGACCGACACTATTGCTGCTGATGCGAATAATGAGCCTTTCCGCGAAAACGGAAATTTAGTTTTCCGCCCGGGCGGACACGGCGCGTTGATAGAAAATTTGAACGACAGAAATGCTGACATTATTTTTATTAAAAATATAGATAATATAGTGCCCGACAGCCTCAAAGACGTAACTGTTACGTATAAAAAACTGCTCGCAGGCGTGTTGGTAAATGTTCAAAGTCAGATTTTTAATTATCTTGAATTGCTTAATGCAGGCGAATTGACAGATGAGGAATTGGACGAAATCATTGATTTTGCAGAAGAAGTGTTGAATATTGAAAACGACTCGCTCGACGCAATGGATATGCCCGAAGTGATTGATTATCTATACGCCAAACTCAACCGACCTATCCGTGTATGCGGAATGGTAAAGAACGAAGGCGAGCCGGGCGGCGGTCCGTTTTTTGCCGAGAACGAAGACGGAACCGTTTCGTTACAGATATTAGAAAGTTCTCAAATTGATACCTCAAAACCGCGCGAAAAAGAATTGTTGATGCAATCGACGCATTTTAATCCGGTTGATTTGGTTTGCGCGGTTAAAAACTACAAAGGAGAAAAATTCAACTTAACGGAATTTGTAGATAAAAATACCGGTTTTATTTCCATAAAATCAAAAAACGGCAGAGAATTGAAAGCATTGGAACTTCCCGGATTGTGGAATGGTGCGATGAGTGATTGGAATACGATTTTTGTGGAAGTGCCTATTCAAACATTTAATCCGGTAAAAACGGTTAATGATTTGTTGCGCGTTGAACATCAGTAAATTTTTTTAATCCACTTTTTACAGAATTACAAAATTACAGATTTAATGTTTCAATCTGTAATTTTGTAATTTTGTGAATTTTATTTCAAAATAATTTATAATGAAAGTAGCTCTTACTATTTTATTTTTCGTTCTCACACCTTTTATCGTCATTTTTGCGTTTCGTCATTATCGGCTTGCGCGCAATATCGGCACGGTGATGCTGGCTTATGTATTGGGAATTTTATTTTCGTTTTTGTTTTCGTATACCGATTTTTTTTCGGTGAGCGAGGCGGCATCATTCAAGAAAATTACAGATTTGCTGATGAGCGTTTCGGTCATTTTGGCAATTCCGCTGATGCTGTTCAGCTCCAATTTCAAAATGTGGACAAAAGCATTGCCCAAAACAATAATAGCTTTACTGACAGCTATTTTTGCAGTTCTTGCAGCAGTAACTGTTTCATTTTTTATTTTTAAAAATTCGGGAATAACAGATGTGTCGAAAGTAGCCGGAATGATGGCAGGATTTTACAACGGCGGTTCGATGAATTTTTTTGCAGTGGGCAAAGCATTGGGAGTAGATGAAACCATTATCGGAATCACCTTAACTTCCGAAATGCTAATCGTTTTTCCGTTTCTAATATTCTTAACAGTAGGCGGTTACAAATTATTCCGTTGGGCGTTGCCTTTCAAAGATAAAACAATTGCTGTAGTTAGAACAAGTTCCAAAAAAGTTGAGTTGAGCGATGTTGAAAATTATGATGGAATGCTTACCAAAAGAGTATTTCCCAAAACAATGCTTGGCATTTTGCTTTCGCTCGGCTTTCTGATTGTGGGCGCAGGCTTGGCACTGCTCATTACCGGTACGCTCAACGAGTTGGTTGTTATCCTTACCATTACCACATTAGCCATTGCCGCATCGTTTAACAAAAAAATCCGTTCGCTGCCAAGAACTTTCGAGGCAGGAATGTTTTTTATATTGATATTCAGCATAATAGTTGCTTCACAATTTAATCTCGAAACATTTGTCGGCGAAGCACTTTACATCTTCCTTTTTGTGTTGTGCGTTACATTAACCACAATTATTTTACATTTGATATTATGCCGTCTTTTTAAAATTCCGGGCGATTTATACTCCGTGGCAATTATTGCGATGCTGTGTTCGCCGCCATTTATTCCGCCGGTTGTTGCTGCTATCGGAAACCGCAAAGTGTTGATTAGCGGCATCACAATCGGACTTGTAGGCTACGCCGTTGGCACTTATATCGGCGTTGGGATGGGATACTTGCTGGCAATGTTTTAAATAAAAAGTATTTAATGTTGTATTTAAAGAATCCTGTAGGGATTCAAGCTCGGTAGAAAAAACATTACAACAATAAAACAGCAAGCCGTAGGTTTGCAACCAAATAAACAATGTTGCGTACCTAAGGTACGCGGCTTGGTAGAAATTATCTGTTTTTCTACCGAGCTTAAATGCCTAACGGCATTCAAAAAACATGACAATGATTGATTTATATTTCTCATTATTAAAGAGATAAATATGATTTTTTTTGAATCAAATTTTAATACTTCGGGCAGAAAAGGAAGCATTGAAGTTATTTGCGGGTCAATGTTTTCCGGAAAAACAGAAGAATTGTTGCGGCGGCTCAAGCGCGCTAAGTTTGCAAAACAAAAAGTCGAGATTTTTAAACCGGCAATTGATGTGCGTTATTCGACATCAGAAGTCGTTTCGCACGATAATAACTCAATTCTTTCTACGCCGGTCGAAACATCGGCAAGCATATTACTGCTTACCGGCGATGTAGATGTGGTAGGCATTGACGAAGCGCAATTTTTTGACGAAGGAATTATTTCGGTATGCAATCAGCTTGCCAACAGCGGTTTGCGTGTAATTGTAGCCGGACTTGATATGGATTTCCGCGGTAATCCTTTTGGACCGATGCCTGCGTTGATGGCTATTGCCGACGATGTAAGAAAAGAGCACGCCGTTTGTGTGCGCTGTGGAAATCCGGGTTACGTGTCGCATCGGTTGGTTTCGGGCGAAAAACAGGTATTATTGGGCGAAAAAAATGAATATGAGCCGATTTGCCGCCACTGCTTTGAAGCCGAAAAACAACAGGCGGAAACGAAAGTGTAGTTGTTTATAAATTTAAAAATTATAGCAAATGAAAAATGCCATAGTTGCTATTTTATTATTGCTGATTATTACAGCACTTCAGGCAAAAACCGACACGCTTGTTGTTTTTTTCGACATTGGTGAATCGTTTGTTGACAATAACAACACTAAACAGTTAGACAAACTTATTGCCGACAAAAACGTTATCTCTATTAGCATTTATGGTTATACCGATTTTCTTGGCAATGTAGCATATAATCAACAACTCTCCGAAAAAAGAAGTGCAAACGTGCGCGATTATCTTATTCAAAAAGGAATTGATGAAAAAAATATTGTTTTGAGCAAAGGCGAAGGTATATTTCCCAACAGCAACAAAGAAAATCGCCAAGATTTTTCGGACAAAGGAATTAAAAACCACCGAATAGCTAAAATTGTTTATACCACGCAATCACAGAATATCAGTGCAAAAGAAAAACTAACGGAAGAAAATCTTGTGGCAGGTAATACTATTGTGTTAGAAAATATCCTTTTTCATCAAGCTTTTGATACATTCCTTCCCGAATCTTATCCTGTGTTGGAAACCTTGCTCGCAATGATGCAAAAATATTTGACAATGCAAATTGAGATACAAGGACATATTTGTTGCACCAATATCGAAACGCAATCATTGAGCACCGACCGCGCCAAAGCGGTGTTCGATTATCTTGTCAAAAACGGTATCAAATCTTTTCGTATGACCTACAAAGGTTTTGGTGCAACTCAAAAGAGATTTCCACTCGAACAAAACGAGGATGAAAAAGCAATGAACCGAAGAGTAGAAATTTTAATTATAGAAAAATAGATAGAAAAAGTTTTTTGTTGCTGTTAGATTTCGTGTAGTTCAATATCCCGTAGGGATTATCGCTCGGTAGAAAATAATATGTTGTAGAAAATGGCATTCCATTAGGAATGCGACCTTACACACAATAATTTGGTTGCAAACCTACGGCTTGCAATTTATGTGTAAATCCTATTTCTACCGAGCTATAATGCCTAACGGTATTCAAAATAAACGCCCTTGATAAGTATCCCTTTCCATCAAACGCTTTTTAATTTTATCAATAAACTCAAAATTTTTCACGCCCCAATCAGGCGCAATAAGCAGTTCTTTAGGCGATTGAGAAACAAATCGCTCAATGGCAATGGCAGGATTCAGCCTTTCCAAGAAATCAATAACCAAATCAATGTATTCATCAGCTGAATATAGATGAAAAATAGCAGGATTTTCGGCATATTGCGAAGCCATTTTTGTTCCTTTTACCAATTGCAGTTGGTGCAGTTTCAGTGCTGTTATCGGAAGTTTAGAGAGATTGTCGGCGTGACCGAGAATTACTTCTCTGCTTTCTGTCGGTAATCCTAATATAAGGTGTGCACCAGTATAAATGCCGTTAGCAGCAGTTCGAATAATCATTGCTGTAGCCTCTTCATAAGAATGCCCGCGGTTAATAAAACGAAGCGTGTCGTTGCAAGTAGATTCCACGCCATATTCAATCATCACATATTTTGTTTTTGCCAATTCGGCAAAGTATTTTAATAAATCATCGCTTACACAATCAGGGCGCGTGCCGATAACCAATCCGCAAACGTTAGAGTAGGAGAGAGACTCTTCGTACAAACGGATTAACTCGTCGGTTTTTCCGTACGTGTTGGTGTACGATTGAAAGTAAACTAAGTATTTTTGTCCGTTGTATTTGTAGCGAAAAAATTCGATTCCTTCTTCAATTTGTTCCCGAACAGATTTTTGAGAATGGCAATATTGCGGACTGAATGTCTGATTATTGCAATATGTGCAACCGCCAATGCCTTTGCTACCATCTCTGTTCGGACAAGTAAATCCGGCATTGACAATGATTTTTTGAACACGCTCAAGTCCACCCAAAGCGGACTTGTAAGAAAAACTGTTGTATCGTTTTTCCATTTTCGTTAAATTTTTTTTGGTTTTTTCAGATAAAAAACTACTTTTGTTACTTGTTTTTGTGATGACAAAAATATAATAATAAATTACAATATGAAACAAGCATTTACATTAACATAAAAGTAGATAATGAAAATGTGAGTTCCATCTGACCTTAATAAAAAAAATAAACAGATGAAAATTGGAGTTCTCAAAGAAATTAAACCGCAAGAAAACAGGGTTTCAATGATTCCGGCAGGAGTTGATGCGTTGGTTTCCAACGGTCATAGTGTTATGATAGAGAAAAATGCGGGTTTGGGCAGTGGCTTTTCAGACAGCGAATACGAAGCTGCCGGAGCAACGATTGCCGACACTCCCGAAGAAATATTTGCCGCGTGTGATATGTTGATGCACGTTAAAGAAATTATGCCGAGCGAATATAAACTGTTGCGTAAAGGGCAGATTGTATTTTGCTACCTGCATTTGGCGGCAGACTTGCCACAAATTGAAGCGTTGATGGCAAGCGAATGTGTAGCCATTGCCTATGAAACTGTCGAAGCTGTCGACGGCAGATTGCCGTTATTGCAACCAATGAGCGAAGTTGCCGGAAGAATGGCAATTCAAGAAGCCGCTCGTTTTTTAGAAAAAACGCAAGGCGGATCCGGTATATTGATGGGCGGTGTTACAGGCGTTGCTCCGGCAAAAGTAGTTGTGCTTGGCGGTGGAATTGTCGGTATTAACGCCGCAAAAATGGCTTGCGGTTTGGGTGCCGATGTTACTGTTTTGGATACCAATATTGAAAGATTACGTTACTTGGGCGAAATAATGCCGGCAAATTGCAAAATGATTATGTCGAATCCGATGATTTTACGCGAGCAGGTTAAAAATGCTGATGTTGTTATTGGCGCGGTGTTGATTGCCGGTGGAAAAGCGCCGCGATTAATCACGCGCGATATGATTTCGTCGATGCGCGAAGGCTCGGTGATGGTTGATGTGGCGATTGACCAAGGCGGTTGTTTTGAAACTTCCAAACCGACAACGCACGCCGATCCTGTTTTTATGGTTGATGGCGTTATTCAATATTGTGTTGGGAATATGCCCGGAGCAGTTCCGCGCACTTCGACCATGGCGTTGACAAATGCAACATTGCCATACGTGCTGAAAATCGCGAACAAAGGCTGGCAAACAGCAATGAAAGAAGATGTTGGATTGTTGAAAGGCTTGAATGTTTGCGACGGAAAAGTGGTTTCGCAGCCGGTGGCAGAGGCGTTTAATCTTCTTTGGAGTTCGGTAGAATTGTAATAAAAAAACGTGAGTTACTATTTTTTTAGCAACTCGCGTTTTTTTAATTTTTCTTTGAAATGGAACGATAACTTTTAAAGCAATATCCTAACGATAGCAACAACAAGAAGTATATGCCTTCTCCAACGGGAGTATTGTTGGCTGGCCGCACAAGTCCGCCTAATTCTGTCCAATCATTATTTGAGGTTTTATTTGCCGTAATTATATCTGATTGTCCCATTCCTGTCATTCTTATATTCGATTTATTAAAACGCTCTTTTTTAGGAGCAACATTTGAAAACTGAAAAGTTTTTAAGATACTGTTTAAATTAACATTATTTTACCATTTAATCTTTTGAACTTTATTTTGCTCGCCTGCTTGAACTCGTAACAGATAAATGCCCGGCTCTAATTTTGGACTCCATAAATATGTGTCAGCATTTATTTTTATGTTTTTGAATAATAAGCGACCGGAAATATCAAACGCTTCAAAACTTTCAATATCAGCTTTCGAAGAATATACTCGGATTGTTTCGTCTTCGCGTGTTATCGAAATGGTTTGATTGTTGTCGGTATCAATAATTATTTTTGGTATTTCCGTAGTTTCTTGCGAAAAGACGATGTAAAAACGTCCTTCGAGATTTTCTGCCGCAGTTTTTTCAAATGTGAAAGAAGTCTTTTCTTTTAAATCGTACTTTTCGCCGGACAACGCATCGAGCAGCAACACATAGTCGTAAGCGTCGAAATCGTCGGCGCCTTCTATCCGAAGTTCAAACTGTCCGATTCGGTTAGTTTTGATACCTATCGGAATCAATTTTTGTTCGCCTTCTTGGCTCATGGCATTGATTTCGATGGCTGTTTTGTCGGCAATCGTATAAATTTCGGGCGTAGCTTTATCGTACGAAAATAATTTATAAATATCTTCTCCTTGATTGTAGTTGTCTGAAGCGTTAGGTAAGGAAGCCAACAGCGCAACCGTTTCT
>Ga0099364_10002485_pt1 | contig 29290 bp, 20 predicted proteins | sample TergutTh196P3_FD_73070 | JGI IMG/M metagenome (GOLD analysis project Ga0099364, IMG submission 73070) | Microcerotermes parvus P3 segment gut microbial communities from Pointe-Noire, Republic of the Congo - Th196 P3 | ecosystem: Host-associated > Arthropoda: Insects > Digestive system > Gut ...
TCCGACCTGGGCAGCACCAACGGCACCTTGGTAAACAATGAGCCCATTGCCGCCCATACTCCCCTGGAACCCTACGATACCATCAAGATCGGCCAGGAACTGTTCATCTTCGAGCCGGGCATTTCCGTAATAGCCGGCCCGGCCCCTTTCGCCCTTATCATCGGAAACCTTGAGGAGCCCGCTTCCGGCCTGACGGCCGCCCCGGCCGGCCGGGCGGCGGCGGAGATGACCCCCGAAGACGTGCCGGCCCTCATGGCCCTCTCCCATAGCCTGCTCCAGTGCGCCAGCCACGCGGAGACCGAGACGGTCCTTCTCAAATATCTTCATGACCGCTTCGGCATAACTTTCATGTCTGTTCTGTGGCCCGCCAAGCCTCCCGTTCGCCGCCTGGTTTCGCTTCTGACCTCCCACGACGACAAGCGGCTCATACTGGGCCAGACGCCCTTCGACCGGGTCGTCAAAAGCCGGGAGGTACTCCTGTGGCCTTCCTGCATAAGTGAACTGACCTTCCAGGACAGGGAGCGGCACGTCTTGCGCCTGAACCATTCCGCCCTCTTGGGGCCGCTCTACGCCGGCCAGGAAAATGTCGGGCTCATGTACTTGGAAAACCTTAACCGCCAATTCACTTCCAGGGATCTCAAGACCTTCGCGGCCATGCTCATCCTCGTCAGCCCGGCCGTGGCCGAACTGGCCGGGGCCCGCGAAAGCCGGCGCCTCCCCGGAAACTCCCAGCATGGCAATCATATCCTGCCCACCAATGACACCAAGGTGAAGATAGTCTATTCCACCGCCAGGCAGGCCGCGGCCGGCGAAGGCCCCATCATGCTCCACGGTGAAGCCGGAACCGGCAAATCCGTCCTGGCCCGTTACATACACGAAGTCAGCCCGCGCAAGGGCGGGCGGCTGGTGTCGGTGAACCTGTCCGATCTGCCCCAGGCGGAAATAGAAACCATCCTCTTCGGCTTGGCCCAGACCCCCAGCTCTGAAAGCCGGGCCGGGCTGGTGGAATTGGCCGATGGCGGCACTCTCTTACTGCGTCATGTGGAATTTCTGCCCCCGTCGGCCCAGAAATTCCTCATGATGGCCATGGAGGAAGGCATTTTCTTCCCCGCGGGCGCCCACCGCGGCAAGGTGGTGAGCCTCAGGATAATAAGTTCCACCTCCGCTGACCTGGCGGCCTTGGTTGACATAGGCCAATTCCGGGAAGACCTCTACATGCGCTTAAACGCCCTTGTCATTTCCCTGCCCCCCTTAAGGGAAATAAAGGGCGACCTGGAATCCTTGCTCAACTCCTTCCTGAACAAGGCCGCCCGAGACCTGGGCGTTGATTTCAACGGCGTGGACCCGGCGGCCTTGGAATGTCTGCGCGCCTACCGCTGGCCGGGCAACATCACCGAACTCAGGCTGGAGGCCGGGCTCATGGTTCTTTTCAACCGTAACGGCCGAGTGACCATGGAAGACCTGCCGGCCCATCTGCGCCTGGCCTGCGATTGTTTCATGGGCAGCGAAATCACCGTCCCCCCCCTCATCGGGGAAGCCGAGCGACATCAAATAATGGCGGGCATGTCCCGCTTTCAGGGCGACCTGGAGCAGGTGGCCTCTCTTCTGGGCCGACGTCCCGAATACCTCATCAAGAAGATGCGGGCTCTGAGAGTGGACCCCATCAACTACCAGGTCTTGAGCGCCCCGTCCCTCCCCAAAGAACCGTCCCAGACGGCCTTGCGCTCTGATTAAGCATCAAACAATTTAAAGGCCGGGCTTTTAAATTGTTTGCCATTAAAATACTTTACGATGCTAGAGCCAATTTAAAGGCCGGCTCCGCCGGCTTTTAAATTGTTTGATGCTCTAAATATCCAGGATCCGGACATGCCTGACAATACCGACCGTTTCAAACCAATATACTTTCTACTCATCCCCGCGGGCATATTTGTCCTGGCCATAACCGCCATTCTGGCGGGACGCCGCCAGCCGCCGCCCATGACCATGCCGCCCCAGGCGGTGGTGCTGGGCGCGGTCCGGACCCTGTCCAGCGCCGCCGCCGCGGAATTCGTGGCCCAGATGGAAGCCGACCAAAGGGTGGAATTGAAGGCCAGGGTCTCCGGTTTTCTCAGGCGCCAAAATTTCAGCGCCGGAGATTTGGTGCGGAAGGACCAGATTCTGTTCGAAATCGAACCTGACCACTACCAGGCGCTTTTGGACATAGCCCAGGCCGAGCTGATTTCGGCCCAGGCCCAATACAGCCGGGCCACGCTGGATTTCAACCGCATTAGGGACCTATACCAGAAGAACACCACGACCAAGAGCGATTTCGATACCGCCAAGGCCGCCTTTGAGGTGGCCGAGGCCCAGGTTACCAGCGCCCGGGCCCGCCGGACCCAGGCCCGGTTGAACCTTGATTACGCCACCATCAGGGCGCCGTTTACGGGCCGTATCAGCGACACGCCCTACTCTGTGGGGAGCCTTTTGGGCCCGGAGAGCGGCGTCCTGGCCACCGTGGTTTCAACTGATCCCATCTTAGTGGTTTTCGGCCTGTCCAGCCGGCTCATGGCCGCCGCCGAGAGCCCGGGCGAGACCGCGGATGACTGGCAAGTGCGCCTCAGGCCGGCCCCGGCAGTTTATTACCCTTCGGCCGGCCGGCTGGTTTACCGCTCGCCCACCGTGGATCCCCAGACCGACACGGTCAAGTTCAAGGCCCAATTCGATAACCCCGACGGCCTTTTGCGCCCGGGGCAGATCGTCACGGCCATCCTGGAGCGCTCCCGGCCCCGGCTCCGGCTGGCGGTCCCCCAGGAGGCGGTGCTGACCGATGCCGAGGGCCGCTATGTCATGGTTGTCCGGGAGGAGGCGGCCGGTCTCTTTGCTGAAAGGCGGCCGGTGGTTCTGGACCGGGGCGAGACGGACCGGGACTACTTCATAAAGGAGGGCCTTGAGGCCGGCGACAAGTTCATAGTCAAGGGCCTGATGAGTGGGGGCGCGACCCTCCGTCCGGGCGCTCCGGTGCGCCTGGCCGAGGAAGGCACCCCGGCGGCCCAAGAACCCGCGGCTGTCCCGCCCGGCGAGGGTAATGAATGATTTCCAGGTTTTTCATAGACCGGCCGCGCTTCGCGATGGTGGTGTCGTTGATCATCACCATCGCCGGCCTCATCGCCCTCTTCAACATTCCCGTCACCCAGTTCCCGGACATAGTGCCCCCCCAGGTTAACGTAAGGGCCAACTACCCCGGCGCCAGCGCCGAAACCCTGGAGAGCGCGGTGGCCCAGCCCATAGAGGAAGCCGTCAACGGTGTGGACCGTATGCTCTACATGTCCAGCCAGTCCTCGGGCAACGGCAGCTACACCCTGACCGTTACCTTCCAAATCGGTTCAGACCCGGATATGAACATGGTCAATGTCCAGAACCGGCTGAAGAAGGTCGAGTCGTCCCTGCCGGCCGAAGTCACCCGCATCGGCCTGGATGTGGACAAGAGCTACTCCGGCATGCTCAAGGCCATCTCCTTCTATTCCCTGGACGGCAGCTTAGACCAGTTTACCCTGGCCAACTGGGTCAACTCCAACGTGGTGGACGAAATCGCCCGCATCCCCGGGGTCGGCAACGTCAATAGCTTCGGCAGCCCCTACAGCATGAGGGTCTGGCTGGATACGGCCCGCATGGCCGCCTTGTCCCTGAGCCCGGCCGACGTCATCCTGGCCCTGGGGCGGCAGAACCTCCAGGCCGTGGTGGGCGAATTGGGCGCGGCCCCCACCAACGGCCGGCAGGAACTCCATTTCACCCTCAGCGCCCAGGGCCGCCTGGTCACCCCCGGGGAATTCGGCGACATAGTGCTCAGAACCGGCCCGGGCGGGATATTGCGTCTCCAAGACATTGCCGAAATCGAATTGGGGGCGGCCAGATACAGCCCCACGGCCTTTTTCAACGGCCTCCCGGCCACCGGCTTCATGGTCAACCAGACGGCCGGCTCCAACGCCGTGGAGGTGGTCGAGCGCCTTGATGCCGCCCTGTTGGAGATGAGCCGCCGCTTCCCCCCCGGCCTGGCCTACGACACGGTCTTCGACGCCACCATCTTCGTTAAGGCTTCCATCTTCAAGGTCCAGGAAACCATCGTCATCGCCTTCTTCCTGGTGGTGGGGGTGGTCTACCTCTTCCTGGGCCACTGGCGGTCCACCCTTATACCCATGGTCGCGGTGCCGGTTTCCCTCATAGGCACCTTCGCCATACTCTGGGCCGTGGGTTTTTCGGCCAACACCATCTCCCTATTGGCCCTGGTCCTGGCCATCGGCCTGGTGGTGGACGATGCCATAGTGGTGGTGGAGAACGTGGAGCGGCTCATAGAGGAAGAGGGCCTCCCCCCCCGGGAGGCGGCCATAAAGGCCATGGGAGAGATAACCGGGCCCATCGTGGCCATCACCTTGGTCCTCTTGTCGGTCTTCGTTCCGGTGGCCTTCATCCCCGGCGTCTCCGGCAAGCTCTACCAGCAGTTCGCGGTGACCATCTCCGTGGCCACCTTGATTTCGGCCGTCAACGCCCTGACCCTCTCCCCGGCCCTCTGCGCCATATTCATCAAGCCGCGGGACAACCACCGGCCAAATTTCGTGGTCCGTCATTTCCAGAATTTCATGGCCGGCTTCCGCAGCCGCTACGTGGGCCTGGTGACCATACTCCTCCGGCGCTCGGTCTTCGGCCTGGTCCTGGTGGCCGTCTTCCTGGCCTCCTCAGCCCTGGTCATGAGCCGGACGCCCACCGGCTTTCTGCCCGACGAGGACATGGGGGTAATCCTGGTACAGCTCGGCACCCCGGAAGGCACTTCCCTGGACAAGACCCAGGCCGTGGCTCTCAAGGCCCAGGAGATGCTCAAGGAAATCCCCGGAATTCGCCATGTCCTGGTGGTGCTGGGCATGAACCTTATCACCGGCTCGGAGCAGAACAACGCCGCCTTCATGTTCGCCATGCTGGACGACTACGACAAGCGGACCGACCGTAGCAAGTCCCTGGAAGCCATTTTAGGACAGGCCAATATGCGCCTGGCCTCCATCATCGACGGCTCGGCCCGCTCCTTCACCTTTCCGCCCATCATCGGCCTAGGCTCGGTGGGCGGCTTCGAATACCATCTCATGGATTACGAGGGCCGCCCCTTCCGGGAGTTCGAGGGCGTGGGCTTCCAGCTCATGGGCCAGGCCATGCGCGATCCGCGCCTCCAGTACGTAATGACCTTCTTCAACACCGGCACCCCCATCATCGACATCACCCTGGACCGGGACAAGGCCGAAAAGCTCGGGGTGGCCGTCTCCGATGTCTTCGCGGCCATGCAGTCCTTTCTGGGCGGCTACTACGTCAACGACTTTAACCTTGAAGGCCGGACCTTCCGGGTCACTCTCATGGCCGGGGCCGACCAGCGCCGCAACCTTGAGGATGTTTACAACCTCCATGTCCGCTCGGGCTCCGGGGCCATGGTGCCCCTGGCCTCCCTCATCGAGGCCCAAGTCACCACCGCGCCCCACAACATCACCCGCTACAACAACAGCCGGACCATAAAGATCCAGGGTTCCGTCAAACCCGGCCTGGGCACGGGCGAGGCCATAGAGGCCATGGAGGAGGCTTCCGCCGGCCTTCCCGGCGGCTACGGCTTCGAGTGGACCGGCGGAACCCTCCAGGAAAAGGAATCCTCGGGGCAGACCGTCTACGTCTTCGCCCTGTCGCTTTTGTTCGCCTATCTCTTCCTGGTGGCCCTCTACGAGAGCTGGACCATACCCGTCGGGGTCATCTTCTCCATCTCCGCCGCCATTTACGGGGCCTTGCTCACGGTGCTGTTAAGCGGCCAGGTCCTGGGCATCTATGTCCAGATCGGCCTGGTGACCCTCATCGCCCTGGCCTCGAAGAACGCCATCCTCATCGTGGAATTCGCCAAGGTGGCCCGGGAAAGAGGCCGCGGCATAAGGGAAGCCGCGGCCGAGGGGGCTCATCTGAGGTTCAGGGCGGTGATGATGACTTCCATCGCCTTTCTGGCCGGGCTCCTGCCCCTCATCTTATTCTCCGGGCCCGGGGCCGCGAGCCGCCAGAACATTTCGGTGGTAGTCTTCGGCGGCATGTTAAGCGCCTCCATCCTGGGCATCGTGGTCATCCCCCTGGTCTATGCCATGTTCCAGAAAATGAGGGAGGGCTTTCATAGCTTGAGGAAGGGGGCAGGGCCCGGCTTCCAGGTGGGCAAGCTAGGCAGCGAGAGCGTCAAAAGACCCTAATTTTTAAGTATTGCAACTTTCTTTTGCTCCTTTGTCCACTTTCCCTGCGGTTTGTCGATATACTGGAAGTACTCATTGGTGAAACTGCCTTGAATGGCGGTATGCCTGAAAAAAACGGTCCTGACCTTTTCTATGTCCAACACGTCGTCAAAAACCAGGGGGCCTGTCATTTCGTAAATACTGTCCGTCACTTCATTATCTATATTAGCCATTATCCGCCTGACAATTTTCTTTACATTAAGATTATCCGGCACGCTGGCGATAAAATAGTTGTTCAGTTTGCCGTCTCTCTTGACAATAAAGACCTCGTCATCCTCCGGGCGGACGATATTGTCAAGCGACGTAACAGTATGGGCGTCTATATCAAGATATACGCCCCCGTGCTTTTGCAGCACCAGCAAACGCCAAAAATCGGCCTGGCCGGCGCCGATTTGTATTCTCATGTAGCGCTCGTAAACGTCCGGGGGATAGTTGGCTTTTATGAACTCCGCCCGCCCTTCCGTTGAGACAAACCTGTGCTCGTAGGTCGGCGAGATCCACCTGTTGAAAAGATAATTGGCATATACGGGCAAGGCCGCCTTATCAGTATAGTTTGTTTGCCATATGATTCGGGGAATCCTTTGGCTGTGTTTCGCCTCTTTGCGCGGCGCCGAATATGGCGGTATCGTGAATCGTTTCCCGGGAAAAAGGAAATGGAAAAAATATGAAAACCCCTTCAAGACGGCGCCCAAGATCTTGGTTAATCTATTGTTCACTATCAGCGTATTCATTTTATATTCCCATTTTAAATTGTTTGACGCCCTAGCGGCCGCGGCGGCGCTCCCGCCGGATTTGATTCTTCCAGTCCGGGGCATCCCCATGCTTGCCCTTGACCTTGCCCCGATGAACCTCCGGCGTTCCTTCCGCCTGTAAAGGCGGCGGCTCAGGCGCCCGGGGGGCCGGCTCTTCCTCAGGCGCCGGGGGGCCGCTCAAAAACTCGGCCGGGACTCCGGCCGTCAACCATAAACGGCTGGAATACGGCCGGAAAACAACACCGGCCTGGTGAGCCTTGGCCGACCGCACGGTCACCAAGACAGCCAGGCCCGAAGCACGCCGCCCCACCCGCAAAGCCAGTTCCGCCTCGGACCACAACCGGACCACATCCTCTCCCGATTTGGGTGCAAGGCCACGCCGGCTGATGACGGACCAGGCCGCGGGCTTAAAGGCCCCAAAGAGCATTTTGGGCAGATCAGGCTGGGCTTCCCGGGCTGGCGGCAAGGCGGCCAGGGCGGGTTTGAGCCGAACCAGATTTTCCGAAATTTCCAAGGCGGAAGACTCCCCGGGCTGGTTGGCCAGCATGAGAATCTGACCCTCCCGAACGCCCCGCCAACCCTCTTCCTCCCCCAGGGCGGCCAACAGGGCCTTGAGTGGCACAAATCCCCCGGCATCCGGGTGGAGGCCGAATTCATCCGGCGCCGTCCCCAGCACATAGCGCAGCATCTTCTCCAAACCGTCCTGACGCCTTTGGGTTTTACTGGTCATTCCCACCCCGCCATGCTAAAATTATCAAGCCAGCTTAATCGGCCGGCTATACGCTCCAACCAAGCCAGCCGGCTGTTCATAATCATAAGTGAGGGCCCATGTTCAAAAAATTATCCGGCCTGGCCGACCCCGACGAACGCCTGGAAATATTCAATCTCTTGAAGTTTAACCTGGCCTTGTGCCGCCGCCTGATGGAATTCCTAACCCTGGCGATCTTAATCACCGGCTTCGGCTGGCTTATCGGAAATCCGCCCGCGGCGCGCCCTCCCTTGACCTACTCCGCCCTCCTCATAGGGCTGGCCCTTTTTTGCGCGGCCCTGCCCCGCTGGCTGTTTATGGCGGTCGAATCAACCCTGGCCGCCGATTTCGGCCTGGACCCCCGTTCCCCCGGCCTGCGCCTGGCGGATTGGGCCGCCCGGGAAATCCGTTGGCTGACGGCGGCCTGGCTGCTCTCGGTACTGTTATTTCATCTCCTGGCCGTTCTGGAACTCTGGGTCTGGACCCTGACCGGGCTGACCCTGGGGGCCGGGCTCCTGCTCCTGGACGCCTTCTTCCCCCGCTTCCTGAGGCCCGAAAAACTGCGGGCCGCACGAGAGGATGAAGTGGACCCGGCCTTAAGCCAACGCTTCGACAAGTGGGCCAAGCGGATGGACTTCAGACCCCGGCCCATCCAGGTGTCCGCCACTTTCAGCCCCTACCTGTCCCCGCCCCGCTTAAGCGGTTTAGGCCCCACCCAAACCCTGGTCATCTCTGAAAAGGCCCTGGCTGCTTTTACCCCCCGGGCCCTGACCCTTTTGACGGTCTCGGCCGTGGTGGAAGGGCTGGTCAAGACGCCCCTGAAATTTTTCCTCCTGCGCCTCTGCGCCCTGGCCGCCGCCGGTCCCTTAGCCGCGGTCTTTATCGGCACTTTGGGCGCCCGCTTGTGGTTGTACCCAATGGTCTATAATCCGGCCCTCATCATCTTGGTCTGGCTGGCCGCCTGGCTCGGGCTGACCCTGGCCGATTTCACCGCCCGCCTCGTTCGGCGGGATATGGAGGCCCAGTTGGCCGCCGCCGCGGCCATGATCCTGAAAGACGACGAGGCCGTCCGTGCCGCCCGGGCCACCCTGGCCGCCAGGAACCTGGAAGAAGAAGCCCCGCCGGCCTGGAGGGACTGGTTCAGCCATAGTTACGGCGCCCCGGCCTTTTTAAAACGCTACCAACACTACCGTCGCCTGAACAGCGCGTCAGACAATTTAAAGGCCGGCTGAAAAGCCGCCGAAAAAGATGAAGGTAACCAGGACGAAGAGGGGGATGAGGATCGCCGCCGACCAGGCCATAAAACCGAAGAAGCTGGGCATTTTCACGCCGCCCTCAATGGCTATGGAGCGGACCATGAAGTTGGGGGCGTTGCCGATGTAGGTGCAGGCGCCCATGAAAACCGCCCCGGCGCTAATGGCGGCCAGGGTTAGCGGCAGGTTATCGACCAGGTGAGCCGCCTGGTTGACCGCGTCGCCGGCAGCCAGGTTAAAGAAGACCACATAGGTCGGGGCGTTGTCCAGAAAGCTGGAGAGCCCGCCGGTCAACCAGAAATATAAGTAATTCACCGGCTGCCCGCCGGAATCGGTGGTCAGGGCCACCAGACGGGCCAGGGCGCCTTCGGTCCCGGCCCGCAGAATGGCCAGGGCCGGCGCTATGGTAATGAAGATGCCGGCAAACAGCTTGGCCACCTCGGCGATGGGGCCCCAGGTGAAGCCATTGCCGGCCCGCACCTCCTTTTTGGTAACGATGATGGACAGGCCGGCCAGCCCCAGGAGACAGACATCCCGGACCAGGTTGGGCAGATAAACATCAAGGTCGGCCCAGATATTAAACCGGATCTCGCTTTTCCAGACGCCGCTTAAGAGCACCAAACCCAGCACCCCGGCCAGGAGCAGGAAATTGACCCCCCCCTCCAGCCTGAGCGGCTCGGGACGGCCTTTGAATTTGGGGCGGCCCTCTTTTTTGTACAAGAAGGAATCCAGGACATGGTAAATGAAAAGCAGGGCGACCCACATGAAGATGGCCTTGTGGAAGAGGTGGACGGTGGGCCAGAAGAAGGGCACTCCCTTCAAAAAGCCCAAGAATAGGGGCGGATCGCCCAATGGGGTCAGGGAACCGCCTATGTTGGCCACCAAAAATATGAAAAAAACCACGCTGTGAACGCGGTAGCGCCGGTGGGCATTGGCCCGGAGCAAGGGCCGGATGAGGAGCATGGCCGCCCCGGTGGTGCCCATGAAGCTGGCCAGGATCGTGCCTATCAATAGGATCAGGGTGTTTATCCTGGGCGTGCCGGCCAGGGAGCCGGCCAGACGGATGCCCCCGGAGATGGTGAACAGGGCCAGGAGCAGAATGATGAAGGGGACATATTCCAGAATCAGGGTCTCAACGGCCGCGTAGGCGGCCACCTCATGGCCGAAGGCCAGCCAGCAGGGGATGAGGAAGAGGGCCGACCAGAAGAAAGACGCCTTGCCGAAATGACGTTCCCAGAAATGGGGCAGGAAGAGCGGGGCAAAGGCGATGGAGAGAAGCAGGCCGACAAAAGGCAGAATCCACCAGCCGGAAAGGGTCGCCCCGACCAGGTGAGGGGCCGCGTGATCAAGCATTATGCACCTCACATACTCCCGGCTCGGTCAACTGGAAGCCCAAGCAGAGGCCCAGTTCGCGCATAAGTTCTTTTTCTTCCGGGTCCAGGCGGGCTTTTAGTTTTTCGTTCAGCCCAGGCCAGAGATTCTGGCTGGCCCAGAGGTCCAGGCCCAAGCCGTCCGGCTGGTTCTTCAAAAAGCGGACCAGCCCGGCCAGAATCGGCTTGGCCGGCCGCCCTTGGCCCAGGGCGCAGAGGGCTTGGGCCAGAAAGGCTTCTCCACATTCCCGGAGGGCGGTCTGAAACTGGACCGGGCCTTTAAACCACCTGGAAAACTCGGCCAAGGCCTCGAAATCAATCCCGTCAGGGCCAAGGCTCAAAAGGCGGCTGAAGGCCGATTCCGAGGCGGCCTGGTGGAGAAAGGCTTCCGCCCAGTCCCGAGGCGGAGCGGCCTCGCCCGACGGCGACCGGGCTAGGCGGTGTAGTTCTTCGGCCTGGGGTCGTATTTCGGCCAGGGCCTGTTTGACCAGGGCCTGGACAAGCCGGCGGCGGGCGTCCGGCAGAAGGTCCGGCCAGCCGTAGCTGACGGCCTGGGCCGGCTTAAGTTCGGCCAAGCGGTCCTTGCCCAGGGACTCTTCATTCAGCCAGGCGGGGATTTCGGAATCCTCCTCCCTGTCGGCCACCCAGAGGTCCAGGAGATGGGAGCCGACGGGGTGGCGGGCCAGGCAGAGGTGGCTGGTGGTCCGTTCCAGGCGTCGGTCGGTCAGGTCCACCACCCCGGCCAGAATTTTCCAATCCCCTTCCTTGAAGAGAACCTTGGCCCGGGCCTGAAAAAGAGGTTCGGCGAAGCCGGCCAGGGCCAATGGCTCTTCCAGGAGGGCGGCCGCGGCCCAATGGGCGGCGCAGACCCTGGGGGAGGGACTGCCGGTCTCCACTAAAAGACGCCAGACATCCCGCCCGGTGGCGTAGGCCGGGTCATTGGGCCGGATGAGGTCCATAAAGGACATCAGGCCCTCGCGGAAGTCCGCGAACCCTTCGGTCAGCTCAATGGCCCGGAGGGCGTAGCGAAGGTTCTGCACCGGCTCCAGCCCGGATATTTCATCGAAAAACCAGCCGCAGCTCGTGAACATGTAAAGGCTCATTAGTTGGGCTTCCAGAAGGGCCCAAACCTCGCGCCGCGCTTGGAGATCAAGCCCTCCCGCCCGGCTGTGGGCGGCCAGGAAGGCTTCCTTAAGCTCCGGCTCATAGTTGCCCAAAACCAGCTTGATGTACTCGTCCCGGGCCCGCCAGGGGTCCTTTAGATGGCGCGAGCCCGCCTGTTCAAAGTTTTCGGCCAGCCGGTCGCGCAGCCAATTGAGGCCATCGCGTAAGGGGCCGCGCCATTTTTGGTTCCAGGCCCCGCCGCCGCCACCGGTGTTGCACCCGCAATCGGCCCGCCACCTTTCCACGCCGTGGGCGCAGCTCCAGGAGCTGTCGTCGAAGATCAGGGCTTCCCGGGCCGGCGGGAATTGGGCCAGGTAATGGCCGTAGTTGGTCATCTTAATATCCGACCCGGAGGCGAGGCGGTCGAAGAGCCAAGACAAGGCCATTTCACCAAAGGTGAAGTGGTGGCCATAGGATTCGCCGTCCGTGGCCAGATTGACCAGCCTGGGGCCTCCGTCGGGTCTGGCCTGGCCGAAGGCCTGTTCCACCCGGGCCAGCAAGGCGGGCCCGTCGCCCAAAAGCCTTTCAAAGGCGATGGCCCGCGAAACCGGTCCGTCATAAAAGAAAACGTCCAGATAGTCGCCGGCGCCCCGGCCCCAGAAGACTCGGTATGGCTCCCGGGGGTCAATGCTCCCGCCGGAGACATCCTCCGTCTTCCCCCTTCCCGCCGCCCCGGCCCCTGGAGAGCGGACCGCCCGGGCCTGGTTCTGGGCCAGGATGGTGAATTTCAGTCCCTCATTAGCCAGCATTTCCAGGGTGGCGAGGTCAACGGCCGTTTCCGCCAGCCACATGCCTTCGGGCCGGCGGCCGAAATGGCGCTCAAAATCGGCCAGACCCCAGCGGATCTGGGTCAGGCGGTCCCGGCGGCTGGCCAGGGGCATGATAATGTGGTTGAAGACCTGGGCCAGGGCCGGGCCATGGCCTCCTTTAGCCGCGGCCGCCCGCCGGTCGGCCTCAATGATGGCCGCCAGGGTCTCGGGGTCGTATTTTTCCAGCCACGACAAAAGGGTCGGGCCGAAGTTGAAACTGAGGTGTTCGTAGTTGTTCAAAAGCCGCCTGATGCCCCCGGCGGCCATCAACCGGGCCCGGGCGTTGGGGGCGTAACATTCTCGGTTGATGCGGAAGTTCCAGTTTTCAAAAGGGGCGGCGGAGAGTTGCGGTTCTATGGCTAAAAGCCAGGGGTTTTCCCGGGGGGGCTGATAAAAATGGCCGTGAATGACAAGGTAGCGCAAAATTTTTGCTCGCAAGGCGTAAAGCCGTTTGTCCCGGGATTGAGCATCCGCTGGAGCATTTTAAATATCTTTGCTTCCCAAAACCTTTTCAAACAAATCCAGGTACTGCCGAGCCGAATTGTCCCAGGAGAAATCCTCTTCCATGCCGGCCTGGACCATGGCCATGAAGTCGGCCGGCCGGGCGTGGAGATCCACGGCCCGGCGCACGGCCAAAAGCAGGGCCTTGGCCTGGAACTGCGAAAATTTGAAACCGGTGTCCCAGCGGCCCTCAGGGTTGTCGCCGGCAAAGTCGCGCACGGTATCGTTTAACCCCCCCACGGCCCGGACAATGGGGATGGCGCCGTATTTCAGGGCGTAGAGCTGCACCAGACCGCAGGGCTCATACATGGAAGGAATAAGGATAAAATCGGCCCCGGCCACGAGGCGGTGGGCCAGAGGCTCATTAAAGCCGAAAAAGGCGCGGCACTGGTCGGGGAAAGATTCCTCCAAACCCTGTACCACCTCTTCGTGGACCGGCTCGCCAGAACCCAGAACAATCAGGGCGGCCCCGGTGCGGAAGATGTCTTCGGCCGCCTCGGCCACCAGGCTGAGGCCCTTTTGGGCGGTCAGGCGGCTGACCATGCCGATGAGGGGACGATCAGCCGCTTCCGGGGGCAGCCCCACTTCAGCCAACAGGGCCTTTTTGCAGAGCCGCTTGCCCTTAAAATTTCGGGCGGAATAATTGGCCGGAAGATGGGGGTCGTTTTCGGGGTTCCAGACCTGATAGTCCACCCCGTTGAGGATGCCGGTCAATTTGTGGGCGTGGTGGCGCATGGCCCCGTCCATGCCCTGGCCTCCCTCCGGGGTCTGAACTTCCCTGGCGTAGGTCGGGGAAACGGTGACCACGGCCCGGCTGAATACCAGGCCGGCTTTAAGGAGGCTGCTCTGGCCGAAATATTCCAAGCCGTCGAAATTGTTGTAAGAGTCCGGCAAGTTCAGGGCGGGCCATTTTTCCGGGGGCACCAGCCCCAGGTAGCCCATGTTGTGGATGACGAAAACGCCCCGGGGCCGGTCCAGCCCGCGCTCCAACAGGTAGGGCATGATGAGCCCCGTCTGCCAGTCGTTGGCCAGGATGATGTCCGGGGGAGCGGCCAAGTGGGGGAGGGCCAGCAAGACGGCCTGGCAGAAAAAGGCGAAGCGTTCAGGGTTGTCCGGGTGTTCCTGACCATTATGACCATAAAGGCCGGGGCGGTCGAAAAAAGGGGCGCAGGCCACCAAATAGGCCGGCGTCCCCGGTTCCAGTTCCCCGCGTAGGAGGAGGCCTTCGATGGTCTCACCGCCCTGGGGCACATCCAGCCTGACGCCGGTATCCTCAAAACGGGCCGGCTTTTGGGTCAGCACGGCCTGGTAGCCCGGCAGGATGACGGCCGCCCGGGCGCCCTGTTTGGCCAAGGCGCCGGGCAGGCTGCCGGCCACATCGGCCAAGCCGCCGGTCGAGGCCAGAGGCCGGACTTCGGATGAAGCGATGAGGATATTTCGCAGCGTCATCGTCTCTTGCGTTGGAGCGTTAAATTGCTTGGCGCCGGCTGATGAAGCCGGCCTCGCCGGCCGGCACCCCGCTCTCCACTTGCACCTAATATATAAGTTTTTCCCAGGAATGGCAAGAGGCGGCGGACGGCCTTAGGCTTTTGCGAATATGCCCTTCTGCTTGGCCCGCAGATCCTCGATCAGGTAGAAGGCCTTGGGGTCGAAGCCATTTATGATTTTTTCCACCGCCTTGGCGTCTTTCCTGCCGACCGCGGCCTCAACTATATGAATTTCTGAAACAGAGCCTTCGCCGTGGGTGAGGGTGGCGCCGAAACCCGCCTCATGCAGGAGGCCGACAAGCGCGGGGCCGTTTTTAAGGGTAAATACTCGATACAAGATGAAGCCCCAGGCTATGCGCTCTTCCAGGTGGAGCCCTATGTATGTTCCGGCGGCAAAACCTCCCGCATAGGCCAAAAAGCTGACCAGATCATTAGCCCGCACGATCACTTGGGAGATAATGACCACCCAGATGAACACCTCCGCGAAGCCGATTAAGGGAGCGATTTTCTTTTCGCATTTGGACAAGAAAATTATGCGCAGAGTACTTAGGGAAACATCGCAGATGCGGCCCAAGAAAATTATCAACGGCAAGGCCCAGGGGTGGGCATCCAAAAATTCTGTCATGATTTCACCATCAGAGAATCAAACAATTTAAAAGCCGACCGAGCCGGGCTTTTATTGCTTGGCTCGTGCTAATGATAGCTTTCCATAAATATTTTTGCAAGGAAGGAAAAATCGCGGCGGGCGGAATCAAAGAATTAAAGCCCGGCTCTTGCCTTCGGCGGCCGGGCGTATTAAAATACTAGATGTTTTACCGGGGAAGCACTGGATTAATCAGGCCCTGGGGTTTCGGCGTCGCCGCCGGCCGAAGGGGCCGTAATTTGCCCCCGGGCCAGCCGGGTTCCGCCATCGTCGCCCACGGTTACAAGGCTTGGCTTGGCCTGGGCCAAAAGGGCCAGACCCTGGTTGGCCCGCTCGACCGCGGTAAGCTGCATGGCCCGGCGGCCGGTGATGGCCTTTAAGTGAACCTTGGCCAACCCAGGTCTATAGACGCCCAGCTCCCTGGCCGCGGCCCGGCTGAGGTCGATTACCCGGCCGGGCACGAAGGGGCCCCGGTCGTTGATGCGCAGGGTCATGACCCGGTTGTTATCCAGGTTCTTGACTTCAACCCAGGTTTGGAGAGGCAGAGTTTTGTGGGCCGCCGAAATCCTGTCCATATCGTAAACTTCGCCGCTGGCCGTTCGGCGGCCGTGAAAAGGCTCGCCGTACCAGGAGGCCAGGCCCTTTTCCCGAAACCCATTGGCCGAAGCCAGTATATAGTAGCGCTTGCCCTTGATCACGTAAGACTTCCTCTTGCTCTTTTCAGAGAAAAAAAAGCCGCAGTTGGCCAGGGACAACACCAAGGCCAGCAGCAAAAAAAACTTGACGCACTCAACTCCGCTCCGCCAAATCACCAGGCCTAGCCTGAAGCGGGAGGAATCATGGGAACCTCTCAACCCCGTAATCATATCGCTCTCCTCATCCTTTACCTGACTTTGACGGCTCTTTTGGCGCTCTTCACCGCCGCTCCGACCCCTATCCTGGCCAGAGAGCCGGCCGCCCAAGCCCAGAAAAAACCTCCCTCGAAAACCCCAGCCAAACCAGCCGCCAAGCCGGCCGCCAAGAAATCCAAGAAACCAGCCGCCAATCCCGCCCTGTCCCTGCCCTGGCCTAAAAATATTCTCGCCTTGGCCGGAGAAGGCGCCGTGCTGGTTGTGGACCGCCACGCTCCACCCGGTCAAACCCGGGAACTATACGCCCATAACGCGGAGAAGCATTATGTCCCCGCCTCCATACTTAAAATCGTCACTTCCGGGGCCGCACTTGAATTTTTAGGCCCTGATTTTCGATTTAAAACCGACTTCCTCTTGACTAAAAACAACGACTTGTGGATAGTCGGCTACGGCGACCCGTATCTTGTATCGGAAGAGCTGATCATCATAGTCAAGGAATTGCAAAAACGGGGCCTTAAAAAGGTCAGGAACATATATATCGACGACTCCTATTTTCAAAGAGACCTCATACTGGACGGCAACACCCAGACCCGTTCCCCCTTCGATGCCTACAACGGGGCCTTCGGGGTCAACTTCAACACCGTGGCCTTTCAGAAAAACAAGCAGGGCCAGGTGTCCAAAGCCGCCGCGCACATCCCCTTGACCCCCCTGGCACGCAAACTGGCCGGCCAGACCAAGGGGCCCGGCGTCTTCACCTTCAATATTTCCGAAAGCCCCCAGGCCGCCGCCCTCAATTCCGGGGAACTGTTCAAGGCCCACCTCAATGAGGCGGGCCTTTCGATGGAAGGGGAGATATTCGCGGGGCAGACGGCTCCGGCCCGCCGCAAGGTCTTCTATCGCCACGAATCTTCCGTGCCCCTGGAGATTGTCGTAAAGCGGCTGATGGAAAATTCAAACAATTTCATGACCAACCAGATTTTTCTGACCCTGGGGGCCGAACTCTACGGCCCGCCGGCCACCCTGGAAAAATCCCAGGCGGCCATGGACACCTTTTTTATACGGCACGGCCTTGCGCCCATCGCCATGGGCGACGGCAGCGGCCTGAGCCGCCAAACCATCCTGACCGCCCGCCAGATGGCCGAGGTGCTGGCGGTGCTGGAACCCGCCCGCTACGTCTTCAGCCGCAGCAAGGACGGCCGGGTGCTTTCCAAAACCGGCACCATGAGCGATATCAAAACCCTGGCCGGCTACCTTGAGCGCCCCGACGAACCGGACCGTCCTCTGAGCTTTGTCATCCTGCTCAATGGCCAGGGCTACGCCGGAGTCCGGGACCTGATCCTGGACATTCTAAAAAATAGGTTCCTGACCAGGGCCGCGGGCTCCGAATCCGCAGGACAAGCGGCGGGCGCGGGTTAAAGCTGCCGGGACGCAAAGAGAGGGGGCCCCTCTTGCCCATTTTTTGGAAAAGGGTTATAAAAAAGAAAGCGTTGATTAACGAGAACAGGACGCCGGTAAACCGCCTATGCCCAATTACCTCACTTCCACCGGCCAGTTGCGCGACGAGTTGGACAGCCGCCTGAACTGTTTCGGCGAATTCGCCGACGGCGACCCCATCTGCCTGAAATCCTGCGCCCTGAATATAAACTGCGCCATTGCCAAGAACAAGTTCCTCGGCTTCCAGCTCCTGGACGGTTCCGGACCGCCCCTCAGCCGTTTCGATGCCTTTGACGCGGAATAGCCATGTTCCGAAGCTTTCGTATAGGGCCGCTTTTCTTATTGGTATTCCTTGCGACCGCCTGCGCGGCGCCGGGGGGACAGGTTTGGAGCAGCCTGTCCCAAAGGGCCCGGGACAGCGGATTTAAACCCGTAAATTTCAGCGCCCCGCCCTTCCTGTTGGCCGGACTTTTGAAAGGCCGGCCCGCCGCTTCCGCCAGCTTGGTCGTCTACCTGGAGGGCGACGGCCGGGGCGTGGTAAGGGGCCGGGTCACCCAGGATCCCACTCCCGGCCACCCCTTGGGCTATGAGCTGGCCTCGGCCGACCCGGCCCCGGCCGTTCTATATCTGGCCCGAATCGGCCAGTATCAGCCCAGCCAGACCGGCCGTGAATTTCAGCCCTACTGGTCCGATAAACGCCTGGCTGAAGAAGCGGTGCACGCGGCCAGCCTGGCCATTGACGAGGCTAAGCGCCGCCTGGGGGCCCGGCAGATACACCTGGTCGGCTACTCCGGCGGGGGAGGCCTGGCCATGCTTTTAGCCCAACGCCGGACCGATGTGGTCAGCCTGGTGACCGTGGCCGGACTTTTGGACACCCAGTGGTGGGTTCGGGAAAAAAACTACCACCCCCTCACCGGCTCCCTGAACCCGGCCGATCAGGCCGCCCGGCTGACCAATCTGCCCCAAGTGCATTTCTACGGCTCGTACGACCCCATCATTCCCGGAAGCATGAGCGGCCACTTCCAATCCCTGGCCCCTTTCACCCATTTCCAGAGGGTTGAAGTCCAGACCAACCACTGGAAAAATTGGGCCGAATGGTGGCCGGGCCTCTTGAATCGTCACGTCCTGCCCTTAAGATAGAGCATTTAATGATAGGCAAAGCGGTCATTCAAAAGCAGATCACCGAGGCGGTGGATACTGTCAGGAGAACAAACCCCATGGCGGGGTCCATCACCAACACCGTGACCATCAATTTGGTCGCCAACGCGCAGCTGGCCGTCGGCGGTTCCGCCGCCATGGTGTATTTGCCGGAAGAAAGCGAAATTCTGGCCAAGGCCGGGGGCGCCTTTTACATAAACGTCGGCACTCTTCTTCCCATTTATGAGCGGACCCTGCCTTTCGCGGCCGAAACCTTGCTTAAGGCCGGCAAGCCTTGGGTGCTGGATCCGGTGGCCATCGGCATCGGGTCGCTTAGAACCAGCCTCCTTAGGCAATTTAAGGCCTATAGGCCCGATGTCGTCAGGGGCAACGCTTCGGAAATCATAGCCCTGGCCAGCCTGTGGGAGCTTGAGGGCGGCGGAGAATCCAAAGTTCGCGGCGTGGACTCCACCGAGACTGTTGCCGCGGCCAAGTCCGCGGCGGTTGCGCTGGCCAGGTGGACAGGCGGAGCCGTGGCCGTTTCAGGAGAGACCGATTTGGTTACGGACGGCTCGATGGCGGTGTTTTCCCACGGCGGGTCGCATTTTTTCGGGAAAATAACCGGGGCGGGCTGTTCCTTGGGCGGCGTGGCCGCCGTTTTCGCAGCGGCGGCGACCCCATTAATAGCGGCGCTTACCGCAACTGCGGCCTACAATCTGGCGGGACGCCGGGCCGAACAAAGGGCGGCTGGCCCCGGCAGCTTTCAGGCGGAATTCCTAGACGAATTATATAAAGCCACGGCGGCGGATATTGCCAATAACCCATTTGAAATAGAGGAGATTTAACAGATGAACACATTGATCGCGGTCGCCGTTGTGCCCGTGGGGGTGGGAGAGGAACTTTCACAGGACGTCGCGGAGGTGATCCGGGTGATTCGCGAATCGGGCCTGCCCAATCGCACTTCCGCCATGTACACCGAGATTGAAGGCGAATGGGATGAAGTGATGAAGGTGGTGAAGGACGCGGCATTTGTTCTGGCCGGCAAGGGAATCCGTACGGGGGTCACGCTTAAAGCCGACATCCGCCCGGGCTTTACGAACATGATGAACGAGAAAATTGAGAAGATCAACTGTATTTTAGGAAAATGAGAGACATATAAGATGATGCGCGACTTATGAACGGCAAGTTGCAGTATGCCTAAAGTGATTTGCCTATTATTCGGCATTTTCTGTCTTAAATACGCTTCCGGCTGCGAGCTTGCGGTCCCGTTGAAAGACCGCCGGGAATACCCCGTATATACTTCTTTCCGAAACATTCCCGGCGTAACCCTGGAAGAAATGGCCGCGGTCGAAAAACTTCGGGAAGCGAAGCGTTCATTTATTTTAGGCATGAACCCGAGTACGGAAGCCTTCATTGAAGAAAGCGGCAAAATCGGCGGCTTTTCCGCGCTTTTGTGCGATTGGCTGGCGAGCTTGTTCGGGATGCCGTTTGAGCCGGCATTGTATGAATGGGATGATCTTTTGGCCGGCCTGGAATCGCGGGCCATTGATTTCACGGGCGAGATGACGGCCACCGAGGAACGCCGCGCCCTTTACTTCATGACCGATGCCATAGCCGAACGCACCGTCAAGTTCATGCGGCTGAAAGACGGTGAGGCGCTCTCAAAAACCGGCAGGCAGCGCCCCTTGCGCTACGCCTTTCTGGAGGACACTACCACCCACGGCCTTGTATCGCCCTACCTTAAGGAAGACTCGGAATATGTCTTTGTGGGAAACTACGCGGATGTTTACCGCCTCTTGAAAGAAGGCAAGATCGACGCTTTTTTTGACGAAAGCCCGGCGGAGGCCGCCTTCAGCAATTTCGACGACGTGGTGGCCGAGGATTTTTACCCTCTCCTATACAGCCCGGTTTCCCTGACCACCCAAAACCCCGAGCTTGAACCCGTCATTTCGGTTGTGCAAAAGGCCTTGCGCGCCGGCGGCGCCTACCATCTGACCCAACTGTACAACCGCGGTTATCTTGACTACCTAAGGCACAAGCTTTTCCTGCAGTTCACCGACGAGGAAAAAAACTATATTCGGGAGCATATCGCCTCAGGCCGAAAAATTCCCATGGCGCAGGAATTCGACAACTACCCGGCCAGCTTTTACAATGAAGAGGAAGGCCAATGGCAGGGCCTGGCCATTGACGTGCTGAAAGAGGTTGAAAAACTCACGGGGCTCGGCTTTGAGCGCGCCAACGAGGGCCGGCTGGAATGGCCCTTCCTTTTGGGCATGCTTGAACGCGGAGAAGCGGCCATGGCCACGGAACTCATTCCGTCCGAGGAGCGGCGCGGCCGTTTTTTGTGGACCGACACCCCCTACCAGGTTGATTCCTTTGCCATGCTGTCTCTGGCCGATTACCCCGACATCATGCCCAACGAGATTTTGTACGCGAAAGTGGGGCTGATTGCGGAATCCGTCTATGCCGAAATATTCCGCGAATGGTTCCCGCATCATACGAATACCGTGGAATACATGAGCAATTTTGACGCCTTCGACGCCTTGGAGCGGGGGGAGATTGATCTGGCGATGATGACCAGGAATCAACTGCTCAGCGTGACGAACTTTCTTGAGCGGCCGGGGTTCAAGGCTAATATCCTGTTCAACCGCACCTACGACGCCTCGTTCGGGTTCAACCTTCAGGAGCGCGTGCTGAGTTCCATAGTGAGCAAGGCCTTGCAGGTGATCGATACGAACAGCATTGTGGAGCGCTGGACCCACAAGGTGTTTGATTACAGGCTGAAAATGGCCCAGGCGAAAATTCCCTGGCTGATCGGCGTTTCTGTTTTGCTGTTGTGCGTGCTGGTTCTTTTGACCTATATGTTTCTTAAAGGCCGGCAGATTGAAAAACGTCTTCAAGCCGCGGTGCATGAGCGGACAAAGCAGTTGGAAGTACAGACCAAGGCCGCGGAAGCCTCATTCTACGAAGCGCAGGTGGCTTCGCGAGCCAAAGGTCAATTCCTGGCGCGTATGAGCCATGAGATACGCACCCCGATGAACGCGGTAATTGGCATGGCGGAGCTGGCCCTGCGCGAGAACATGTCGGCGGCCGCCCGCGAGCACGCCTCTGCAATCAAGCAGGCGGGCGCGAACCTCTTATCGATTATCAACGACATCCTGGACTTTTCAAAGATCGAGACGGGAAAGCTGGAGATTGTTCCGGGTGATTACTTGTTTTCATCTCTGCTGAACGATGTCATAAGCATTATCAGGATGCGGGTCATTGATTCGCAGGTACGGTTTGTCGTAAATATCGAAAGCCGCATACCGAACGCGCTCTTCGGCGATGAGGTACGAATCCGCCAGGTATTGCTCAACCTTTTGAGCAATGCCGTGAAATATACGGAAAAAGGTTTTGTATCCTTGAGCATCGGCGGGGCAATCACCGGTGAAAGCTCCGTCACCCTCACCCTGGAAGTCGCGGATAGCGGCAAGGGCATCAAGAAGGAAGATATTGAAAGACTGTTCGAGGATTTTGTCCAAATTGATCTGGCCAATAACAAAGGCATTGAAGGAACCGGGCTTGGGCTGGCCATAACCCGCAATATAATCACAGCCATGGGCGGAGACATTTCGGTATATTCGGAATACGGCAAAGGCAGCGTATTTACGGCTACGCTGCCGCAGACCTTTCGAGCGTGCGAAAAACTGGCCTCCGTGGAAAATTCTGAGGAAAAAAGCGTGCTTGTTTATGAAGTGCGCGCAATATACGCGAATTCCATCGCTCGCGCGGCGGAGGACCTGGGCGTCCGGTGCGGGATTGTGGCCAGCGATTCCGAATTCCATGAAGAAATGTCGGGGAAGGCCTATTCTTTTGTTTTCGTTCCGCCCGTGTTCCATGAAAATGTCAAAACCATGCTATCGCAGCTTAAATCCGACGCCCAAATAGTGCTGCTTACGGAATTCGGCGAAACGGCCGCCGATAGGAATTACCGCTGCCTGGCCATGCCGGCGCACTCCATAACCATCGCCAATATTCTAAACGGCGTCAGCGATGGCTTCACGTACGGAATAAACGGGAAATCAGAGGCAAGGTTCACCGCGCCGGACGCAAAAATCCTTGTGGTCGATGATATCAATGCGAATTTAAAAGTGACGGAAGGCCTCTTATTACCATATAAAATGCGGATTACGCTATGCAAAAGCGGCATTGAAGCCATTGAGGCAATAAAATCACAACATTACGATTTAGTGCTCATGGATCATATGATGCCCGGCATGGACGGCGTAGAAGCTCTCTCGCGCATACGGGCGCTGGGTGATGATGACTCGTATCATGCCAATGTGCCGGTTATTGTGCTGACCGCCAACGCGATGGCGGGGATGCGTGATTTTTTTACGGAACGCGGATTTGCGGACTATATTTCCAAGCCCATTGCCCCGGGCGCGCTGGACTCGGTGATAGCCCGATGGATTCCTAAGGAGAAACGCCGCCCGGTGGAAGTTCCGGCGCAAATTCCGGACTCCGCGCCCGGCATCAAGCCGGCGCCGGGATTTGGCATGGCCGGCGCGGCCAGGGCGGAACTTGCCGCGCAGCATCTTGACCTTTTAAACCACTATCGCTGGCATTTCGTCAGCGGCCTGCCCGCCGACCGGGCGTATTACGAAAAATTTTGCTCCCTCTTGGAAATCATGGACGTTCCACCGGAGATGCGCGGAAAGATGGACGAACTCAAGACCGCCGGACGGATTGGCGATGGGGCAAAGATACAATTGCTTTTGCCGGACGTGTATGAGGCCGTCACCGCCGCCATGCGGAAGGAGGACAATGAATTAAGGGGAGAAGTCGTCCGGGGCCTAAGGGCGTCAAGCGCTTTTGGGGATGCGCTCCGCCGGCTGAAAACGGCCCTGGAAAACGGCGACAGCCGGAGCGCCGATGCCGTGATGGGGGAATTGAGGGCTATGGACGATCTGAGCGATGAGGCGCGGGAATTGTACTTTTTTCTTTACGACGCGCTGCTTATGGGTGAAACGGAAAAAGCGGTCGGGGGCCTGGCCGTGTGGACGAATTTTTTGGGACGCGCGGCATAGTTTTTTGGAAAAAAGGACGCCACTCATCCGGCAAAAATAGATATGGTGGTTTTCGCGGAAACAGGAGGCGCGTTCCATGATCAAAATTCTCATCGTGGAAGATCAGACCCTATTAAGGGATGCGCTGGCGAAAGTCATCAGCGGCCAGGAAGAAATGCAGGTGGCCGGTTTTACGGCCAATGCGGATGAAGCCCTGGATTTGTGCCGAAAAATCGCCCCCGACCTGGCGCTCATTGACGTGGTGACGCAGAACAAAGCCAACGGCATAGCGGCGGCGGCGGGAATACGGCGGGAATTGCCGGATATAAAAATCGTCATCATGACGGCCCTGCCGGAGATAACTTTCATTGATGCGGCCCGCAAAGCCGGGGCGCATAGCTTTGTCTACAAGGATTCGGACAGCCGCCATCTGCTCTACGTGATTCGCAGCACCATGGAGGGCCAGGGTATTTACCCCGGACCCGGCGACGAGGTTCTGGCCAAAGCCCGTTTCACCGATACCGAAATAGCGATCATCCGCCTTGTATGCCAGGGCAAAAGCCGTAATGAAATCGCCCAGACCCTGGCCATGTCCGAAGGCAGCGTCAAGGCGGCCATAACCGGCATCTTGAACAAGACCGGATTCGACAGCATCATGAAGTTTTCAGTTTATGCGGTGGCTCACGGCTTTATCGTGCCGAACCACAGCAAATAGCAGGTTTACTTAAATTTTTTAGACGCCGGAAAGTCGAAACGCAAATATATAACGTAGAGAGTTGAAGCAATTATGAGAAAGAAAGCTATTTTTACAGCATGTTTGTTGACTTTGGCTTTTATATGGCTCATCCGGGAGGGTGGCGCGCCCTCCTCAACCCGAACCACCGAGGGAACCCGAACCGTCGAGGGAACCCGGGCGGGCATAAATCACGAAGCGGACGGAGGTTTCCCGGGCTTCACCGTCACGGATACGGGTACCATAAAAATCATCGGCGCCGAAACGATAATGTACACCCACGATAAAACGGGCGCCAGGGTGATGCACATAGTCAACGAGGATAAGGAAAGGGCCATGCGGATCACCTTCGAGACCCCGGCTTTGGACAACAAGGGCATCCCTCACATTTTTGAGCATATCTGCCTTTCCGGCTCACAAAATTACCCCTCGCCCAAACTGTTTCTTTCCGCCGCCATGCAGACGTACAACACCCACATGAACGCCTCCGCCTTCGACGCCATGACCAGCTACGAATACGCCACCATGTCCGAGCCCCAGCTCCTGCTTGCCGCGGACTACTACCTGGACAGCGTCTTCCACCCCCTGCTGACCGAGTATGAATTCCAGCGAGAGGCGTGGCGCTACGATCTGACGGACGAGGACGCGCAACTCAACGTAACCGGCATCGTCTACAACGAGATGAAAGGCGCCATAACCTTTGAACGCGCCGCCTACAACAACATGCTGAACACCCTGTACCCGGGCGGCATGGCGGGCAATGACTCAGGCGGCATCCCCAAGGACATCCTGACCCTGACCTATGAGGAACTCGTCGACTTCCACCGGGCCTATTACCACCCCTCCAACGCCCTGATATTCCTTTACGGCGATCTGGACGCCGGGCCGTTCCTGGAGATCATCGGAAGCTACTGCGATAAGTTCGACAGGAAAGAAATCCGCATCGATAAGGGCGAGATAAAACCCTTCACGGAGCCGGCGACGGCGGTGTTCGAGTATCCCGCGGAGGTAACCGAGGCCGAAAACAACAGCATCATTCACTACGCCTTCAATCTCGGCGAATTGTCGTCCCTGGACTACGCCTCCTTTGAAATACTGTCGACGGTGCTGGGCAACGATTCCTCCCCAATCAGGCGCAAACTCCGCGAGGTCCTGCCCGGCGCAAGCACCAGCGTCAGCATCTACCCCACCGCCGGAGGTTGTTGTTACCTGGCCGTTTCCGCCATGGGCGTCAACGAACGCGACAAGGACACGCTAAAAACCGCCGTGGACGAGGCCATCGCTGAAATAATGGAGGTCGGCTTCGACAAGGAGCACCTGGAGGGCGCCATAGCCTTCAACGAGTTTTATATTCTGACCATGCCCGAGAGTTCCGGGCTCGGCCTCAGAATAACCACCGTGATGGCCTGGCTGAACTCCTACGGTTTAGGCCTGGAGAACTGGAACGAATGGCCGGCCGCCATAGAAATCGCCAAGGCCAATTATACGTCCGGCCATTTTGAGGACATGGTCGGGAAGCATATCGTCGGCAACCCCCACAACGTCCTTGTGGCAACGGTTCCGGTCCTGGGCTTGAAAGAGAAGCTGGACGGAGAACTCCGCACGGAACTCGACGCCGTCAAAGCCGGCATGTCCGAAGAGGAGATCGCTGAAACAACAGCGTTAAACAAGGAAATCGCGGCCAGAGCCGAAGAGCCCGCCCCGGTTGAACTCCTCAACCGCCTGTCGGCCGTCACGGCGGAGACTCTGCCCCTTGATGTCAAGACTTACGACATCAGGGAAACGTCTCTCGACGGCGTTAAGGCATACGTCGCGAAGGCGCTCACCGGCGGACTCAACATCACCGCCGTTGGTTACAACTCCGCCGCGGTCACGCCGGAAGAGCTGCACTACCTGAATCTTTACGCCGGTCTGCTGGGCGAGGTCCCGACGAAGAGCCTGGACCTCACGACCCTCCAGGCCAGGATGGCGCGCTTCCTGTACAATTTCAGCGTAACGGCGGGCTCCTGGGAGTTCTACGACTACTCCTACAAGCCCATGTTCAACGTTCAGTGGTACAGCGTCAACAACGACTACGCCGAGGCCGCGGCGCTTGTGCGGGAGATGCTGATAAACACCGACCTTGCCGACGCGGCTGCGATCTCCGGGGTGATCGGCCGGCTTAAGACCAACACCCGCAACTCCATCAACAACAATCCCCACAAGATTATGCAAAACCGCGCCTTGGCCAGCCGCTTCGCTAGCTTCGCCTACAACGACTACATGGGCGGCGCCGCCTATCACCAATTTTTATCCGAGGCTGAGAAATTCCTGGAAAACGACCCCGAAGGTTTCACCGCCAAGCTCGCGGCCGTGCGCGACAAGCTCGTGTTCAAGGACGGAGTCGTCGTCATATTCGCCGGCAACGCGGAGGGCGCGGAGATATTCGAGAAAAACGCGAATACCCTTTTGGGACACTTGACCGACGGACCGGCGCCCGCGGCCGACCTAAGCTCCATACCCAGGCCGGCTGACTCAGAAGGCCTGGTCGTCGAGGCCTCCGTGCAGTATAACGTCGCCTTCGCCTCTCTCGACGAGATCGGCCTTAAATACAACGGCAAGCTCCCGGTCTTGTCGGACATATTGTCCGACGCTTACCTTACGCCGGCAATACGGTATACAATCGGGGCTTACGGCAGCTGGTCCACTGCCAACAGGCAGGGCATGGCCTTTATTTCCTACCGCGACCCGTCGGTGGCCGAGACCTTCGCCGCCTACGAGGGGATGGCGGGCTTTGCCGCCGACCATGGCCTGACCCAGGAGGACGTCGACCGCTACATAATCAGTACTTTCTCCATATGGTCCGTTCCCGAGGGCGAGCTGATCGGCGCGCTGTACGCCATGCAGAGAAAATACCTGGGCTACCCAGACGACTATAGGCTGAACATCTTAAGGGAGATCAAATCCGTTACCGACGGCGATCTGACGGACCTCTCGAAGTCCCTGGCCCTGGCCATGGAGAAAGGAGTCCGCTCCACCGCCGGCGGCCGGGCAGCTATTCTCGAAAACTCCGGCCTCTACGAGTCAATCGTCTACCCCTTCGGCGCCCCATCGGAGGAATAAGTCGAACGCATAAAATGGGGAAGGGAATCACCTGGGCAAATGGCAGGTTTCCTTCCCATGCCCTCGGCCGCGTGTCCATAATTTTTGGACACGCGGCAAAAATTTTTGAGACGCCGGGAGGGCAAAATTTGGACTAAAGTTAATGTTTATTCAGCACAGATAAGGTTATACTCCCAAGCAGGCTAACATTCGGCGCACAGGAGCAAACATGACCAAAATAACCGTTTCTTCCCGGCAATCCTGGGGTTCCCGCCTGGGGCAATGTGTCATTCAAGCGGCATAAAAACAATAAATAGAGAGATTGATTATGAACATGAGAAGTATTTTTGTGATACTGGCCGCCGCCATATTTGGCTTAAGCGGCTGCTTCGACCAATACTTGGCTGACGACTATACCGGCCAAAGCCGTGGCCGCTATCAGCAGCATGGCGATGCCGAGTACAGGGAGAGCGGCCAGAGGCACAGCCGGCGGCAGCGCAGGGGCGATTCCGAGTCCAGGGGCGGCCGGGACAGCGGACGGCAGTATGAACAACAAGACAAGAGCGCGCAGACCCAGGCCCGCCAGGTACTGGATATAGTGAACCAGGAGCGGCAGAGGAATGGCGCCCCTCGCTTAAGCTGGGATAATACCTTAGCCCAGATCGCCCAGATCAGGGCCAAAGAACTAAGCAGCCGTTTTTCCCACACCCGCCCCAACGGCGCCAATTGGGCTTCTCTATTGAACGATTATAAGGTGAGCTGGTCGCTCAACGGCGAAAATATCGCCTCCGGTCAGGGTCAGGACAGCGCCCAGAAGGTAATGACTATCTGGATGAATTCATCGGGGCACCGGGCCAATATCCTTGACAGCAGGTTTACCCATTTGGGAGTGGGAGCATATAACGACGGCCGCCAGCACTATTGGGTGCAGGTATTTATCAGACGCTGACTTTATGGCTCAATGTCGACTTGTCGGAAATTGTCGGAAAGATGCGCATTTTCCGGCATCGGGTATCGGCTCCATCAGCTTTAGCCACGCTTGGTGATTACACGGCGTCCACTGCGTAGATATTCATGGAGGTGTTCCTTGTGGGTCATGTCTTCACGAGTGATGTGCGTTTGCCACCAATCTTTCAGGAACTTCAGATATAAAGTTGGGTCTCCGCCTTCTTTCAGGCAATCCATAAAAATGCGGTCGGATTCGGTGATGAGATGGTCGTGCAGGCTCTGGTGTTCCTGGAGTTTGGGATACCTTGAATTTTTCAAAAATCCAATTTCGGTCAGGAAATGAGTTTTGGCATAACCATTGATCATGTCGACGGTAGAGCGCAGAAGGGTGTCGTCGTTCTGGATGAACAGCAAATAATGGAGAGAGTTTATGATTGAAACGATGCCCCGATGCTGCTCATCCAGAATCTCAATGCCGGTCATATACGATTCATTCCAGACTATCAGCAGATGGCCTTGTTCGAAAGCTGTGGTTGCTTCTTTTTGCATATCCGACCTGGCCTTTCTTTCGATTAACTTGAGGCTGGCATCTTCATCTGTTCTTAGCTTGGGGTTGGAATCAGCTTTTTAAAGTTGTTTGACCATATCATGATTGAGCATAAGAATCAAGCCGAGCATTGAAAGGGTAAGCCGGGCCGGGCTTTATTTTCAAGGGTTTCATGGGACGCCACTACCTTTAATCAGGCCGCATTATTGCAAAGGGCATCTCTAAAAACTTGAACAGAAGTAGTGAAGAAGTGATAAAATAGAAACATGAAACAGATAGGATTTTTTGACGAAGACAACTATATTTGAGAGTCAGAGCCTTGCTTGAGGCTATGACTGCGGTGTAGTTGCGGCTTTTGGCGTAGACTTCCATTCTTTTAGGCCGGCTTGCCTTGGGAAATGGAAAAAACACTGTTCAACAAACAACACGGAGGATGAACATGAAAAAAGCATTGGTTTTGGTTCTGGTCTTGGGTATCAGCACCTGGGCTATCCAGGGTTGCGGCCTCA
>Ga0099364_10002486_pt1 | contig 29290 bp, 22 predicted proteins | sample TergutTh196P3_FD_73070 | JGI IMG/M metagenome (GOLD analysis project Ga0099364, IMG submission 73070) | Microcerotermes parvus P3 segment gut microbial communities from Pointe-Noire, Republic of the Congo - Th196 P3 | ecosystem: Host-associated > Arthropoda: Insects > Digestive system > Gut ...
AAAAGTTTTTTATCATTTCGTGGTCTGTGCTTTGACTTGCCTCTTTTTAATTCGCCGACTTCTCCTAACCTACACCACACCCAACTCTCCGGCACCTCAAACGGCAAGTTCCGATAATGGGATGTATCACTTGGTTTTTCTTTTTTATCTCGCTTGATTTTGCCTTCTTTTATCAAACGTTCTTTTTCTTCTCTGATTCGTTCTAATAAAACAGAAGCAGGCTCATCGTTAGGATTTTGAGGAACAAGGTTGCCACGAATAGCAAGGTCTAAAACCTTTTGGCGGAGTTTCTTTGTATCCATTATTCTGTAATCCCTCCAATTAATTTTTGCAATTCGGACATAGCACAAGAAATACTTTTGCTTTTTTCTTCCATCATTGCCATTAGTTCAGGTAAACTGTAATCAACCATCTCTTCGCCGGATTTGAGCCAAGTGATGTCAAGACTTGTTTTGTCGCGAGCGATGATTTCTTCGTATGTGTATTTTCGCCAGCGACCGGCAGGATTTTCAGGCGACCAAGTTTCCTTACGGGTATAACGGTTTTCAGGATTATAACATTGGACGAAATCTTCTAAATCATTTTCTTTGAGAGGATTTTTTTTGAGTGTACATTTTATGTTTGTCCGATAATCGTAAATCCAGACCTCTTTGGTTTGATGTGTCGGACTTGCAGTTTTATTTTCAAAGAAAATCACATTTGCTTTTACACCTTGTGCATAAAAAATTCCGGTTGGTAAACGCAAAATGGTATGCAAATCGGTAGTTTCGAGCAATTTTTTACGAACGGCTTCACCTGCGCCGCCTTCAAACAGTACGTTATCAGGCACGACAACGGCAGCTGTTCCGCCCGTTTTCAGGATAGTACGTATATGCTGTACAAAATTCAATTGTTTGTTGGAGGTTGTTGCGCAAAAATCCTGCCGGTTGTATACCAAATCTTCCTGTTCCTGTTCGCCTTCTTCGTTGGTAAAAGTTAATGCTGATTTTTTACCGAATGGTGGATTAGTCAGCACATAATCGAATCGTTCACCCGGGTCAGACAGTAATGAATCGTTGCGGATAATGGGCGGAACACCTTCAAAATCGCTGATGTTGTGTAGAAACAGATTCATCAGACAAAGCCGATAAGTGCTTTGCACGATTTCCCACCCGCGAAAAGTTTGATATTTCAGAAACTCTTTTTCATCTCGGTTAAGTTTAGAGTTATTGACAATAAAGTCTTTTGCCGAAAGTAGAAATCCGCCGCTTCCGCAACAAGGGTCGGCAATGGTTTTGCCTGCTGTCGGACGCACGCATTTTACCATTGTATTAATCAAAGCGCGGGGAGTGAAATATTGTCCGGCGCCTGTTCTTGTGTCTTCGGCAATCTTTGCCAATAAGCCTTCATAAATATCTCCTTTGACATCAGATGACATCGCCACCCAGTTTTCCGTGTCAATCATCTGAATGATTTTGAACAGCACGGCGGGTGTACCGATTTTATTTTGAGCACCGATGTAAATTTGTTGCAGTGTACCGCTTTGTTTTGCGAGTGTGTCCAACGTGTATTTGTAGTGTTCGAAAAGTTCGGCTCCGCTCTTGGTTTTCAGCGAATCCCAACTGCAATCGACAGGAATGCCGATATTTCGATTGTAAGGCGGACGATTGTATTCGTCTGCCATTTTTAGAAACAACAAATAAGTGAGTTGTTCCAAATAATCGCTGTTCGACACTCCTTCGTTCATAAGGTGTGTCGCCATACTCCATATTTTTTGGTTGATTGATGAGGTGGACATATTCAATTACGAATTAAAAATTACGAATTACGGTTTTTTATAGTGAGTTGGATTTTGCCGAGGATTTTACAGATTTCTTCGGCATCTTTAAGCAAACTATCGGCTTGTTCCTGATTTAAATAATCAGTCGCTAAAAGTAGTTTTAGCCAATAGACTGTTTCTCGTGCTTCTTTATAAGCGATGGTTAATTTTGCGAAAAAATCTTTGTCAGATTGTCCGCCGATAGATTCTTCGACATTTGCACCAATAGAAGTACCGCTACGCAAAATTTGTTTTGACAAAACAAACTCTTTCTTCTCTTCGCATAGATATTTATACAAATTCACTATTCGTACAGCAAAAGCAAAGGATTTTTCTTGTATGATGTTATCTTGTTTCATTTTTAATCAATCTCCCAAATCTCTTTTACTATATTGTATAATAATGTGCTTCTGTATTCTAATGCTTCTTTATTAAATGTTTCTATTGGTTTAAATTCATTTTTTGTTTTTTCTTTGAATTGCAGATTAAAATCTTCAAGTTTTTTATTTGTATAATGATAAAAAGTGTCAACTAAAGTTTTTCCCCAAACTAAACCATTGTTGTAAGTTTTAAGTTTATCCTTGTATTCTTCATTTCCTGAGCTAATGTTATCTCTATTATAAAGTAATAATAATCCGCCTAATTTGTTACGTTTTGTTTCAAATTCTTCTTCTGTTTCAAAGTGCGATTTATTTTCTTCGTTTCTTGAGAAGATATGCTCAATGTGATAGCCTGTTTTGTGTCCAGTTCTTGTTGAAATCTCATAAACATTATTAGCCATTTCAACACCCATATTTTCACAAATATATTTTTCAACTCTCGCAAAGAAATATCTCAACAAACGAGTTTTCATATTTGTGTAGTCTCGTAAAAGAAATTTGTCATATTCCAATAAAGAACTAATATCACTAATATTCCGTACTTCTTGTATAGAAGATTTTAACAAAGAATCAAAGACATTTCTATAACTTTCGGGTGTTTTGTTCGGTAGTTGTTGATTCAAATTATACTGTAATTCAGCAAAATCATTACTATCATACACTCCATTTAATTGTAATAATATATAAAAACGGTCAATTTCTTTAGAAATCGTTTCAACTTTGGATTGCTCCTGTAAATCATTTATTTCACAAGCAGCAATAATATTTTGGTATTGCCCAGATAATTCATTGATTGCATTGTTATAATTCAAAAATAGATATTCATTTTTCTTTATTTTAGAATATAGTTCTGAATAGTAAACTAAATTCTTTTCAATGAATAATTTGATATTTTTTGTTTGACTTTCGTCTTTTTTTCTAAAACCCAAATTATTTGCTATTTCATTATCAGAAAAAATATATCTGTGATATTCATTATTAATTGCTTTTTCAATATCAGCATTTCTTTTATGAATAAATTTTCCTTTCAGATAATCAATGAAAAAAGAATCTTCAATACCACGTAATTTGTTTAGCGATTTTTCCCATAATTCGCTGTATTTCTCTGTATCATCTTTATCTAAAGCGCCTATTAATTTTCCTTTTAAAATTTCAAAAGGTTTTAAAGCGACTCCTCTGTCATTAATAACTTCAAACACCATTGGCGTGTCATCTTTTTCTATTTTTAATTCTACTAAAACTAATCTTTCTAAAAAATACAAAATGAACGCTTTTAATTTATCTTTATCTGTAGCGAACTTTTTATCTTCTAAATATTTATCAATGTCTTTATAACGATTTAAAATATTTTCTTCCGTTGTGTATTCAAAGGTATCAGAGTAATCTTTTTTCGAATTATCCAGAAGATGTTCCATTACTTTTCCTCTTTTCTCATTATCAATCCAAAAGATATTACCTTTGTATTTATCTTTTCCAAAAATACAATCTTTGAGAGTGTCAATTACATTCTCAAAATACTCTTCATCTTCGTTAGCAAAATGATATAATCGAGTAGCGATTAAGCATAAAGTTGTAAGTCTCTGTTGTCCATCAACTACATACTCTTTTCCCTTGATAGTATTTGTAATATAAATATTTAAATAATACCAATTATATTTGGCTATCACGTCAGCCGTAATATCTTTGCCTTTGTGTTCTTGATAAGCCAAATCAAAAGAGTAAAAAATATCGTCAAGAAGAACTGTTACAGTTTCTTTATTCCAAACATATTCTCTTTGATAAAAATCAATATAATACGGCCTCTGTTTCAAGCACTTTTCAACCGTTTGATTATTAGGAACTATATTCATTTTTTCTTAATATAAATTATTGTATTTCGTAATTCGTAATTTTTAATTCGTAATTGACTCTACGCAGCCAACGCCTCATTTATCTCTTCCAAAATCTCCTCATATTTATTCCCAAACAACTGATAAAATTTCCCAAGTCCTCCTTGTTCGCCAAATGGGTCAAGGTCTAAATCATCTTTTGTAACAGAAAGCGAAACGGCAATATGGTCGCGAATCATTTGTAACCACTTGTCCTGTTCGGGAGTAAAATAGTGAGGATTACCGGCACGTTTTGCAAATATCCAGTCTCGATATTTCAGATTTACTTCGGCTGCATACAAATCCAATTCTTTGGTATAGCCTAACTCAAATCGAATAATAGAAACAATGTCCGTCAGTTTTTTGATGGCGGTGAGCGATTTTACTTTGTCGGAAAATTTTACAGAATATGCTTGCCATAGTTTGTCCATTGTGAAAAAATAGGGAGTTTGTTGCATAGTGGCATACAGTTCTTCTATCATTTTCAAGGTCAATGGACGATTGCGATACGTTTGTGAATAAATGATATTCAGCGCCGTAATTTCATTTTTGTTATCTTCAATAAATTGCTTGAATTTATTGATTGTTTCTTCTGCTCGTTGTTCAATGTCTTCTTTCCAACCAGTGTTTATAACTGTATCAATGGTTGGGTCAATAATTTGGTCGTGCGCTTTTCGGGCACTTAAAATAAATTCACGTAATTTCGCCGAACATATTGGTTCTGTTGCATTTCGTGCAAGCGTTTCGATGGCTTTTTTTCGTTGCGTTTCCGGTGAAAAATTGTGTTTGTTGGGAATCAGTTTGATTTGCTCTTCTATCTTATCTTCATCGAAAACATCTAACAGGTTGCTCGCAATAGACGACAAAGACATACTATTATTGAGTTCTTTCACTTTTTCCTTTTCCTGTGGTGTCAAAATCCTGTCCAACGTAATTAAACGATTTGCCAACGAAGTGAAAATATCTTCATCATTACTGCCTGTAATTACATTCATCATTAAGTCTTTGAGCGACACGGACGGTTTGCGTTCCAACTGTCGGGAATTTCCTTTTTTAGACACGGTTACACCAACAGCATCTACCAGTACATATCCCAATTTTTTTTCAGTTGCCGATGGAGAAACTTTTTTCAGGTTTTCCAAATCAAGTGTTCGAGTTGCCCTTCCCAACATCTGTTCATAATAATTGGAACTACGAACATCACGCATAAATACAAGACATTCAATCGGTTTCACGTCCGTTCCGGTAGCAATCATATCTACTGTTACTGCTATACGCGGATAATAATCGTTGCGAAAAGCGGTCAGAATACTTTTAGGGTCTTCGGAACCATAAGTAACCTTTTTGCAAAAATTGTTCCCTTCTCCAAATTCTTCTCTTATAATTTTAATAATATCATCGGCGTGACTGTCGGTTTTGGCAAATACCAATGTTTTAGGGACTTCCTTGCGAAAAGGAAACATCTCTGTCAATACTTTCTCCTTGAATGCACGAATAATATTCCTGATTTGAGATGGATTAACCACATCTCTATCCAATTGAGTCGGCTTATATGATACATCTTCGTCCAATTGTTCCCAGCGTTTTCTACGTGATAACCGTTCGCGTTTTTCAACTATTTGTTTCAGAATCACATTGCCTTTTGTTGAAATTTCTGTTTCAATCAGATACGTGCCTTCACGTCCTACATTAACGCCGTCAATCACAGCTTGTTCGTGTGTATATTCACTTACTACGTTTTCGTTAAAAAATCCGAAAGTTCGCTTATCGGGAGTTGCTGTTAAACCAATAAGAAAGGCATCGAAATAATCCAACACCTGTTGCCACAGATTATAAATCGAACGATGACATTCGTCAATAATGATAAAATCGAAAAAATCGGGCGGATATTTCGGATTGTAAACCACTTCCCGTTGATTTCCTGTTAAATTTTGCTCATTTAAAGATGTTTCTTCTGCCGATTCGTCTAATTCTTCTCCTCGAAGAATCGAATACATTCGTTGTATGGTGCTGATACATATATGAGTGTCATTAGGAATATAGGAAGAATTAAGCCGTCGTAAATTGTATAGTTCAGGAAATAAGCGAGCATCGTCGTTTGGCGCATATTTGCGAAATTCCTCTTCTGCTTGCTCGCCAAGATTTTTAGTATCTACCAGAAATAAAATCCGCTTGGCTTTGGCATACTTCAACAAGCGGTAAACATTTGTAATTGCAGTAAATGTTTTCCCTGCCCCCGTTGCCATTTGAATCAATGCTCGCGGACGATTTTCGGCAAATGATTTTTCGAGATTTATAATAGCTTTTGTCTGACAATTTCTAAAATTTTGACTGTCAAACGGAGGAAAGGTTTTGAGTCTGTTGCGCAAGGTTGATTCATTGTTCAACCAATCTCGGAGCGTTTCCGGTTTATGAAACGAAAAAACAGGACGTGTCCGAGCATTCGTGTCATTCAAATCGCAAAAATGAGTCAGAATATCAGTTGCTTCATAAGTAAATCGTAAAGGTTTGCTATCTACAAAATACTTTAATCCGCTTTTAGCATAACCGAATGACTGTTCCGCAACGACAGTCAGTTTTTCTCCTTTTTCAGTAGCTTTTGCTTCAATAACTCCAACAGGCACACGGTTAATGAAAATAACGTAATCCGCCTCGCCACTATTTGTCGGATATTCTCTCACTACTACACCAAGAGATGCCGTAGGGTCGAATTCTTTCATATCTTGAAGCACATATCCTGCTGATTCAAGCTTTTTATCTATTTCCAGCCTTGCTTTTTCTTCGGGCGACATATTCAATTACGGGTTAAAAATTACGAACTTCTGATAATGATACATTATCGGAAGTTGACAACAAAGATATTGATTTTTATATGATTTTGATTATATTAACAAATAATTGCGTTCAAAATCTTTTATCTGCTTTTTGTCATTTGTATTTGATTCCATAAAAATAAAATTATCGGTTAGTAATTTGACGGCTACATGGTTTCCGACTTCGGAGGAAACCACCTCGACCGATGATAGAGGGCAAGTTGTGTTTTTGTCGGACAGAAACACAACTTGCCATGTTCGCGTGAACATGGAATCCGCTTGGTGCGGATTTCGGTATTTCATCGTTTACTTGTTTCATTTGTTGCAATATGTATTTGTACCAACATTTAGTTGAAGTGCCGTAAATAAAAAAGACAACAACTAAACAGTACAGTAGGTATTTGCATCATCAACTAATTGAAATAACCATACAGGATTGTAAGAAATATGTGTTGTAACCTGCAAACACGACGAAAAATACTTGAAGCATTATGATAATAAACAGTTACTGTTTTGATTATAACTGCTTTTTTTGCACCCTAAACAAAAAAACATATAAACATGTCAGAAAAAACAGTTCATCTAAGCGATTGTATCAAAGGTTTTATTTTTCATTGCCAATACGAGAAAAATCTGAGTCCAAAGACAATCAATGCTTATTCCATTGATTTGGAGCAATTTCAATCGTATGTAAACGAGCAAAATGCAAATCCTGATATTGACAAAATATCAAAAGATTTGATAAAAGGCTATTTGCAAACGATTTACCATTTTAAACCCAAGACAGTGAAACGAAAAGTAGCCTCATTAAAAGCGATGTTTAATTACTTGGAATACGAAAATGATGCTTTTTTAAATCCTTTCCGGAAAATGAAAGTCAGGTTTAAGGAGCCGAAAATTCTTCCGATAGTTATGACAATCGGCGAAGTTAAAAAGATACTTGGCACATTGTATGAAGACATGAATGGTAACGCGAAAACAGATACTTATGCTTACAAAGCACAAACCCGCAACATTGCCATCATAGAGCTTCTTTTTGCAACGGGTATGCGGATTTCCGAATTATGTAATTTAAAATCAAATAATATCGACTTGAAAACAGGTGTTGTTAAAATTTTCGGAAAAGGTGGTAAAGAACGGATTATTCAGATATGCAACCCCGATATTAAATCTTTGTTGAAGAAATATCGAAAATTATATGCCAATCATATTGAAGACGACAAGTGTTTTTTCATAAACCGTTTGGGACAGCCAACTTCGACACAATCGGTCAGATTAATGTTGCGCCAGTATGTAGAAAAATCGGGTATTTCAAAAAACATTACTCCACATACGTTTCGTCATACTTTTGCTACTTTACTGTTGGAAGAAAGTGTTGATATTCGTTACATTCAAAGCATGCTGGGGCATAGCAGCATTAACACAACACAAATCTATACACACATAAATACCGAAAGTCAGAAGAAGATTTTAGCGACTAAACATCCTCGACGAAAGTTGAAATTTGAGGTTTGCGAATAACTGATAACTATTTATTATCAACTTTATGAATAGTAATTTTAGAATATTATTTTATCCACAGCGTCCTTCAAAACATTCAACTATTTATAAAATAATTAAAGAGTTGAATTATGAAATTGTGAATACTCTTAAAAAACAGTATGATTTAGCTATTGCTTGGGAAGATACAACATTTAGGAATATTTGTCAACTCCCCCCAAAAAGCAATGGCAAGATTATTAATGAGCATTGCAACAATATTAGTAAAAATAAAATAGATGAGATATTTAAAGATATATTCAACTATTCGTCGCTTGTCAATCCCTCAACATTCTGTGGCAAATGTGTAAAAAAAAGCAATCTGAATGCAACACACGACGGACAGATTGTAGAATGTCCAGTGGAATTGCCAGAAGAAGGTTTCATATATCAAAAACTGATAAATAATACAAATGAAGAATGGGGAGTGTATGACATACGCACTCCTGTATTTAACCAAACAATTCCCTTTGTATTGATTAAACTCAAAAAAGAATCGAAAAGATTTAGAGACCGCTTTACACTATCATTAATAAGAGAAACCAATGCTGTTTTTACACCAACAGAAATTGGTAAAATCATTGAATTTTGCCGAAATATTGGATTTGATTACGGAGAATTAGATATACTTCGTGATGCAAACGATGATAAAATCTATATTATTGATGCTAACAACACTCCTTGGTGGAGCTCTCTTCCTGAAACAGAGTCTGAATATGCCATAAGCAAGCTCGCAGAAACATTTAAAAATGAGTTTATTGAATCCGATATGCCTATATGAGTAATAAACTATTGATAATATCACTAAACTCAGACCCAATACTTCAATACGGCACTCAACATAACGGAGGGCAGTCAAAATACATTTTGGAGTTAGGAAAGAATCTCGTTATGGAGAATTGGGATATTGATATATTTACAATTAGGAATACGGGAAGTGAAAAGTTAGTTCAGATAACAGAAGGATTTTTCGTACATAGATTTGATTTACAAGATAATCGAGAATATTCCTATGAAGTTAACGAAAATGATATAAACCATTTGACAAATTCTATTATTCGTTTTATTGACGAGAACAAACTTCAATACAACATTGTGTTATGTTGCTATTGGTTAAGTGCGATTATAGGACTAAAACTTAAAGAAATCCTCCAAAAAAGCACACTCGTAACTTTCTGTTCATTAGGGTATTTCAAACAAATGATGTCAGAAAATCCAAACAGTTTAAATTACAGAATAGATAAAGAAAAATACATTGCCCAAAATATAGACCACATTATTGCTACTTCTGATGAAGAAAAGAAAGTGCTGATTGAGTTTTACGAAGTACCGTCCAATAAAATATCGATAATACCCAGAGGAGTAGATACTAAAAAATTCAGAAAAATCAATGAATTATAAATTACTGTTCGTTGGAAGACCGGTCAAGGAAAAAGGTCTTCTTGATTTATTTTCTGCATTATCTCTATTGGAAAAATATGAATGGAGCCTGACGATTGTGGGACAGATTCCTAATGACATACAATTATCCGAACTTTCATTTAAAAATAGGTTACGGCTTATCGGTGTAGTGTCAAACGATGCAATGCCCGCAATATTAAATACACACGACATTCTAATAGTTCCCTCACATTATGAAAATTTTGGAAACATCGTTATCGAAGGATTGGTATGCGGAATTGTCATAATAGCAGCCAGAACAGGAGGAATGAAAAACATTATTCAAGACAATCATAATGGATTATTTTTTGAGCCGAAAAATTACAAAGAACTCGCTGCAAAAATTGAATATATTTTTGAACATCCGGACAAGGCAAAAGTATTAAGCGAAAATGGATTAAAAAATTCCGCTGAATATGATTGGAGAAACATCGTAGCAAAAACGATAAAACTGTTAAAACGATTTATATGAAAACAATATTTGCCATATTCTCTCACCCAGACGATTGCGAATTATGGGCAGGAGGAATATTAAAAAAACATATAGATATGGGGGACGAAGTAAAAATATTTTTCTTCCATCAGTTAACGGACAAAAGAATAGAGGAAAGTAAAACGGCATTGGCTATTCTTGGTTTGACACCTACTTTTGTAAATACACCCGATTATCAGATGCCTGATTTTGAGAATTTTGTTTTAACCGCAGGCGATAAGAATCCGGACATTGTTATCAGCCACTGGGAAGAAGATACACATTTGGAACACCGTTTAATTTTTGAGCATAGCCTAAAATATGTACATTACCTAAAGCGATACAAAAAAAATACACCTATATTTCTCGTTGCTTCAACTTATTATTTGATGGGGAGACAACAGAATTTCAGACCATCTCTGATTTTTGATATTTCTCCATATATTGAATTAAAAGAGAATGCCATAAATTGCCATATAAGCCAGAAACCACATTCTCTTTTGAAAGATATTATTTCGCAAAACCAAATATTTGGGAAACAGGTTGGGGTTGAATATGCGGAAGGATTTATAGAATACCCTTTGTTTGGTTTCAATCGGACAGCGCTTCGCGATAATTTAAGGGATTTACTATAATCAGAACGACATCAGTATATTCATAAAAGAATGTGGGCTATGGCAAGAAATAATCTCATCATTGCTAATAATCTCCTTATCGTACCAACTGATATGGATAAAATGACAACCTGCCGCTTTTGCCGTCAGATAATCAGTCATTGAGTCGCCAACAAAAACAATTTCGGAAGGATTAAAATTATATTTATTGACAATATAATTAAGTGATTCGGGCGAAGGCTTTGCTTCAAAGCCAGAATTTCCGCCGATAATTTCTTCAAAAAAAATTTCTATCCCATATTTCTTTAAAGAATGAGTCAGGCTAAAAGTATCTCTGCCACTTATTATATTTAACTGATAATCATTTTTCAAAGTCGAAATTAATTTCAATATTTCTGGAGAATAAAATACTTTTTCAGCATTTTCAAGATTAAAACGGAGAATTTCTGTATAAATAGATTCTATATTTTCGGCGGGAATCAATTTTTCGCATATCTCATAATCTGTGGTAGCATCTTGTATTATTGCAAGCAACTGTTTTTTATCCATACAAGGATTATACTTCATTACAGCATTCAGAATGAGTAAATCCGTAGGCTCAACATTTTTTGCAATCGTGTTATCAAAATCAAACACCAAACTTTTTATTGACTTCATATCTTAATAGTATGTTGAAAACAACCCGTCCTTAAAATAAGGATTATCTTTTTCAATTATGTTAAGTTTTTCATCTTCAATTTTTCTCACAAAGTCTTTTAAATCCCATGAAGCAGAATTTTTGGCAAAGTTGCAAATTTTCTCATTTTTTTCTGCTATCAAAAACTTAGCAATGTTGGTTATTCTATTGTCTCCTTTTTTATTATCAGAATGAAACTTTAGTAACAATTCGACAATACTTTCACGGAATTCTATATCAAAAGATTTTGCATATTTTCTTTGAAAGGTATAATAACTAAACTGACTTAATAAGCTTAAATACTCGTCCTTAATATCTTGACTTATTTTGATTGAATCCTCTATTAAAGATTTTATTTTAAGAATATCCGGGTCTTCATTAAAAAACAGAAAATTTGAGTAATTAATTTTCGCTCTGCATATATTTGGTTTAATATTGAGCTTCTCTGCCATAAAAATGGCATTTTTCATTTCGTCTTTTATTTCAGGATTCTGACCATCAAAAAGAGCCAAAATATAGGTGTAGTCAATCAGACGGCTGCAAATCTCTGTTGAATTAATTGTTTTTTTTGCTACATTCAAACTTTTTCCCCAAAAATCAACCGTCTTCTCACCTTCCTCATTTTCCAAATAAACTGCTCCTAAGTCGGCAAGCGATTCAGATACACCAGCCCAATGAGATTGAGCTTCAAATATTTTAATCGCGTCTTTATGTATCTTTTCGGCTAACTCAAAATCTCTACTGTTTTTTAGCATAACCCCTTTGAGATTTAGAGAATTGCCATATTCAATCTGATATTCAGAGTCGCAAAAAAAGTCAATTGAATTTTGGATTTTTCTTAATGAATTTTCTCTTTCATTTTTTTCAAAATAATATTTGGCAAAATAATATGCAGCAATACCTCTGTAGTAGTTGTTGTTTAAAAGATGGCTAAGAACGTCTAATGATCTAATTTTTCCATAAATATCATCCGCTCCAAATAGTTCAAGTTGTAATTTTATTATTTGGTTAAGTGAGTCCGCCTCTATATCGTATAAATCATCCTTATTTTCTGTTTGAACGACATCAACAAAATTTAATGATGATTCGAAAAAACGAAATGCTGTTTCTAATTGGCTTTTTTGCTGTTGTTTATGTCCTTCTTTATTTGAAAATTCTGCCGCTTTTGGAAGATTGTCGGTACATTCATAGTGATATGCTAATTGTCGGCATGAATAAAGCGAACTGGATACTCCTAAATTCTCAATATAGTCAATAATTTGTTTATGCAGTTTTTTCTTTTTTATCGGAGAAATTGCATTGTAAATAATCTCTCTGGTTAATTCATGGTCAAAATTGACGAATATATTTCCGTTGTGTTGTTTATTGTTTTCTTTTAAAAACTCCTGAATTACGAGATTATCAATAATATCCAAAGCATCACTTCCATAAAAATTTTCTATCAACTCTATGGGAAAATTATACCCAAATACCGCTCCCAATTCAAGAATTTCCGACACATTTCTATTTGGAAAAATTACTTGAAAACATCTATTTAAATCTTGGTATAATTCTTTATAGTCGTGGATATCTAACTTTTTATTATTATCAGAAATAAGTATCTTTCCATTCTCGTCTTGTGAAATTATACCTTTTAGTCGTAGTGTTTTCAAGGCAAAGATAAATTGTTGAAAGTTTTCTACATTCTGATAAATCGACAAGAAAGATTTGGTTGGTATGTTTGCACTTACCCCTTCGATAAAACATCTTATTAAAGTTTTAATATCGGTTTCTGTAAGATTGATTTTTCCAATTCGTTTTTCTTCAAGTAATCGACTGAGGTATTGAGATAAAACTTTCTCGGCGATTTCATTTTCTCTTGCAGTGAAAAGGATATAGTTATTACTATTTCTGCTATTTATTCGTTCAAATAATTTATAATCTAAAACAGAAAAACAATGAATATTATCAATATAGATTATTTGATTTTGCCACTTGCTATTAAAAAGTTCTGCTGTTTCGGATAAAATGATGTCATAGTTTAGTTCATTTTCATTTTGTTTAATATAAGATATGAATATCGGAATACTGTCTTCTTTGATTAAATCTTTTAAATGTGAAACTATGAATGTTTCCGGCAATAGTTTGAGATATTCAATTTCTATCCCAAGTAATTGTGATAACAAATGATCTAAAAAACTTTTACTATAATCCGTTGAAATATCAAATATTATTGGTTTTGTATGAAGTTCTTTGGCAACCTCTTTTAACAATCTGCTTTTCCCTGTTCCTGCACTTCCGGATATATAAATGCTGTTATTACATTTCAATAATTTCAATACTTTATCTCTATTTCCAAATGGATCGACATACAGATGGTCAATCTTGTAACTTAGTGTTATATTATTCGGCAGTTTCGTTTTGTCGAGCGTAAACTTAATTTCTTTCTCTTCAAAGGGCTCTAATTGCTCTTTGACTTGTATATCTTTTGAAAGCTGGATGTCTAATTCCTTAGTTGAAAAGAATGAATTTTTTATTGTAACGCTGACATTCTCGAATTCGTCTACAAAATGTGAATTAGGAGCTACCTTATAATTTGGATATTTGCTATCTATTTTGGGATAATCCTCAATACTTCCATTTTTGTCAAAATATTTCAAATACACCGAAGGTGTTACTCTTAAAATATCTTCTAATTCTTCTTTTTCTATGTATCTAATCTTAAAAGGTAATTTATCAACCTTGTTGTATTCAACAAATAAATTATGTGCTTCATTATTGAATTTATGATTTGTCATAAAAACCAAATATGCAACATCCTCCTTAAGAGCATAGACAAAATTTGTTTTTATTTTATTAATGTTCATTGGAGAGCCATTTATTTGGGATTTACATTCAACCCAAGCATATGGTATATCTTTCAACTCGATTAATTTTCCAGTCACATCTTTATAAATTATTATATCTCGCCCCTCATCACTACCGCCCTGTCCCATAGTCCTTGTTCGGTAATTATGTGCTTTGAAAATATCAGCACACATGTCTTGAAAAGTAAACCCTTGGCTCTCAAAAATACTCCAATCAAAAATAAAATCTTTCATGGTTGTTTGATAATAAATAGTTATCAGTTATTCGTTGTAAAATTACGTATTTTTCTTAATATATTAGTTAATCTCTTTTTAATGAAATCAATAAAAGTCTTATTGCTCGCCTGATAGAAAGTTTTTGCAGTAAGAAATTATTGCTTTTTTACCGATACTTATATAGTGCATTTTCAGTTATAATAAAAAAAACATTCTCAATATAGAAGCTACACTAAATGCTTGAACAAAAAACACAAAGTTTTGTTTGAAAAAAAGCAATAATTTCAGATAAGGGATGACTGAAAACAATGTTTCACGTGTCATTATAAGCATTCATTTTTTGATTACTCATGACAGGAAGCAAAACGCCTTTCCGGATACAGTCGGGATAGTCTTGGTATTTTTCAATCAACCTTTGTGCTACCGATAAAACAGGAATATTACACATATTTCTTGTTTTCTGACGATTCTTTCGAATCCACATCGCTCCGTTGTTGTCTTTCACTAAATGATTTTGTGCAAGTTGTTGCACATCAGCGAAAGCAAGTCCGGTAAACGAACAAAATACAAAAATATCACGCACTTGTGACAATCGTTGAACCGGAAATTCCTTATGTATCAGCCGTTCCAACTCTTCTTGTGTTAGAAACTCAATATTTGTCGTCTCGTGTTTAAATTGAATTCCGTAAAATGGGGCTTTCTTTATCCAATCATTTGCTAATGCGATACGGATAATCTTTTTCAAATTCTTGAGATGCTTCAAACTTGAATTGTGTTGACATTTTCGCACGGTTTTCAAATAGAAATCAAAATCGTTGATAAATTGAGTATTAATTTCGCTCAATAAAATGTCATCAGTCCCACACCTATATTTTATATATTCCTGTAAACGAGCGAGTGAAGTATCAAATTTCTCCACCGTTGATTCCGTAAAATCAATACCGATAAGGGCACGGCATTTCTTATTATGTTCCTTATACACATCAACTAATGTCTTGCTACTCTCGTCTTTACCGTGATAGCGGTCGCGGACGACATTTGCCGTAACCTTTTTCCCGTTAATCTCCAATTCCCGATGAATTTGATAAAACTTTGCCTTTACGGTTTCAAGATAATGGTTTAATTCTTTGTCTTTGTACTGTTTGCCATTGCTTGATTCCATAAATGAACGGGAATACTCCGCTTTACCATTACATCAGCTACTTGACCTTGTACGGTAATCCGCAGACAAATAGGAGCTTCGCCGTTTTTTTAAAGTTTCGACTTCCTTAAAATAAACAACAAATTGAATGTTGATTTTTTTACTCTGTTCATACGCTTAAAATTTAATAAATTAGTAATACAAAATTATTTTTTTAAGCTCAAATAAACGATACGCAAAATGCTGTAAAACAGAGAATTAAAAACTAAATCATGGGACTTTTTCCGGCTTTTGAAAGTCCCACGAATTATACCGTGAAAACTGCCCCAAAAGCCTATATTTTTCATCATTTGGCAGAAAGAAAAAAGTCCTGAAAACTTTGATTTTCAGGACTTTGTTTCATTTTTCTTTGACTTCTTGCGGTATGGACGGGACTCGAACCCGCGACCCCCTGCGTGACAGGCAGGTATTCTAACCAACTGAACTACCACACCATTTTTGGTTTTGCGATGCAAAGGTAATATAGATTTTTATATTTACAATAGGATTATTACATTTTTTATAAAATATTTTACAACTTATTGTAATACAAATATGTAACAAAGGCATATTTTTCCGGTAAAAGAAGTTGAAGCATGATTCTTAAATACATAATGAGAAAAATATCTATAAAATCACACGGTTTCCATTTAATGAATGCTACAATATCATATAAATGTAAAAATATCCAACCAGTTTTTCTTTAGAAAATAATTTTTCAACAAAGCATATTTGTTTTAAAAGATTTGTATTAACTTTGGCGTTCCAAATTTTCAACGTATCATTGTTTACAAAGTAATTATAATATAACACTTTATATAGAAATGAAGAAACATAATTTCAATGCCGGACCATCTGTTTTACCGCGCGAGGTAATCGAAAAAACCGCACAAGCTGTATTGGATTTCGAAAACGACGGATTGTCTATTATGGAAATCAGCCACAGGGCTAAAAACTTTCAACCGGTTGTTGATGAAGCGGTTGCGTTGTTCAAAGAACTATTGAATATTCCCGAAGGATATTCGGTTTTATTCCTCGGCGGAGGTGCCAGTTTGCAATTCTGTATGGTTCCGTTCAACTTGTTGGAGAAAAAAGCTGCTTATTTGAACACCGGTGTTTGGGCAAAAAAAGCATTGAAAGAAGCCAAAGGTTTTGGCGAAGTAATCGAAGTTGCTTCGTCAGTTGACGCTAATTATACATTTATTCCGAAAAATTTCACGATTCCTGCCGATGCGGATTATTTCCATATCACAACCAACAACACGATTTACGGAACTGAATTGTTGAAAGATATTGATTCGCCCGTGCCGTTGATTGCCGACGCGTCTTCCGATATTTTCTCGCGTCCGATAGACGTTTCTAAATACGCTATGATATACGGCGGCGCTCAAAAAAACTTGGGACCTGCCGGACTTACATTTGTGATTATCAAAGATGATATTTTGGGCAAAGTTTCGCGCTATATTCCGACAATGTTGGATTACAGAACGCATATAAAAGAAGGCTCAATGTTCAACACGCCTCCAGTATTGCCGATTTACACAGCATTACAAACGCTTAAATGGTTAAAAGCCAACGGCGGACTTTCCGAAATGGAAACATTAAACATCGAAAAATCCAACCTGCTTTATAATGCTATCGACAACAGCAAAATGTTTGTCGGAACGGCGAATAAAGAAGACCGCTCGCGTATGAACATCTGCTTTGTAATGAAAGATGAATATAAAGAGTTGGAAAGCGATTTTATGAAATTCGCTACGTCAAAAGGAATGGTCGGTATCAAAGGACACCGTTCTGTTGGCGGTTTCCGCGCTTCTACCTACAATGCGTTGCCAATGGAAAGCGTGCAGGCGTTGATTGATTGTATGAAAGAATTTGAAGTTCAACACGCAAAATAATTATATTAAATATATAAAGGTATGAAAGTTTTAATTGCAACTGATAAGCCTTTTGCTAAAATAGCCGTAGACGGCATTCGCAAAGAAATTGAAACTGCAGGTTTTGAATTGGCATTATTGGAAAAATATACGGAGAAAAAGCAATTGCTTGATGCCGTTGTTGATGCTAACGCTATTATTATTCGCAGTGATATTATTGATGCCGAAGTGCTTGCCGTTGCCAAACAATTGAAAATTGTGGTACGTGCCGGAGCCGGTTATGATAATGTAGATTTAGATGCCGCCACCAAACACGGTGTGTGTGTAATGAATACGCCCGGACAAAATGCAAATGCCGTTGCCGAATTAGCATTGGGAATGATGATTTATGCTGTACGTAACTTTTTCAACGGCAGTTCAGGAACTGAATTGTTAGGCAAAAAACTTGGTATTCACGCTTACGGAAATGTTGGGCGTAATGTTGCCCGCATCGCCAAAGGTTTTGGAATGAAAGTGTATGCTTACGACCCTTTCTGCCCTGCCGATGTAATCGAAAAGGACGACGTAAAGGCATTGACTTCTGCCGATGAATTATATGAAACGTGCGAAGTTATTTCATTGCATATTCCGGCAACTGCCGAAACAAAAAACTCTATTAATTACAATTTATTGAACAAAATGCCAAAAGGTGCTTTGTTAGCGAATACCGCGCGTAAAGAAGTAATTAATGAAGCCGAAATGGTAAAATTAATGACCGACCGCGTTGACTTCAAATATGTAACCGACGTCATGCCAGGCAATCACGATGAAATGACAGAAAAATTTGCAACTCGCTACTTCTCCACTCCTAAAAAAATGGGAGCTCAAACGGAAGAAGCCAACATCAATGCCGGAATTGCAGCTGCCAAGCAAATTGTTGATTTTTTGAAAAACGGAAATGAAACATTTAGGGTAAATAAAAAATAGGTTTTGATTTTCCCTTCTAAAATAGAAAAGCATGAAAAACATTCATGCTTTTTTTATTTTTATGACTACTTTATTAATATAGTTGTCTTAATTATAAAATATTCGTTAAAAAACATAAAAAAACACAATAATAGCCCTTATTAATCATAAAAAATTCTTGCTATTTAATTAAAATCCATTATATTTGCAACTGTTATTTGAACTGATAATTGCCAAGCTTATGCTTCAAATTGCACAACACAGGAAAAAGAACAAAAAACCTTTCTCAAACAGTACATAGCTTGCATGAAGGAAATCGTCTTTTATGGTAATTTTTTTTTGCATGTTTTTTTATTTATGAACTATTTTAATTTTATTTAATGATGAAAAAATTTATTACACTCTTAGCCGCTATTTCTGTTTTTTGCGTGGGAAACATAGCTGCACAATCTGCCGATTATGCTCATTGGTCGGTAGCTATCAAAGGTGGTATCAACTACTATCGTATTAAACCTGATTTAGGACAACCGGATTGGTCTACGTTTGAAACGCGTGTAAATAACGCAAGTTGGTCGTTACCAATCATTTCGATTGACTACACTGTAAATCCTTATTATGGTTTTGGTCTTGAAGGAGGTTGGTTTAACTACAATCGCGAAGGGTTGAAAGGAAGTACTATTGACTTGATGTTCAACAACTCGGTTAACCTGTCAAATTTATTGGCGCCTACTCGCCAAGGTTTTTGGAAAAAGAGCACTTTTTATGGTAATGCTGCTCTCGGTATTGGTTTTTTCAAAAATAAACCTATAGGCAGTCTAAGTGCGATGAAAGAAACCGATGGTATTTCGCCAATAGTTGTGGCAGGATTGGAATATAATTACAACTTTAACTCTCATCTTGCGTTGATTCTCGAAGGACAGTATCGTGCTTATTTGAGAGATGGTTTGGGTATAGCTCCGGCAACAAGTTGGAATGATGATGGCTTTTCAGCAAACATCGGTTTACATTTAAAATTCCACGGAGAAAACAAAACTCATGTGCGCGATGCAAGCGTTGGTGAATATTACTCAGACTTGTTTGGCGGAAAAACTGCTGCTGCAGAAGTTCCTGCAATAGCATCGAACGAGAACAGAATTAAAGCGCTGGAAGATAAAATAAATGACCTTCAAGCCCAACTGGCAGGATTAAGCAAAAAATTAAATGATTTGGAAGGAAAGCCTACCGATAGTGCTGATCAAAATCCGGAAATTGCCCGTCTTAACGACAAAATCAAACAGTTGGAAAACGACTTGAACAACAAGGCGAGCGGTACTCAAGTAACTGCTTCGTTCGACGAAATCAGATTCAGCACGGGCTCGGCAAAACTTACCGGCGACTCGGAATACGTACTTGCCAGAATTGTACATACATTGAAAGACGGTGCCGGTAACCGAAAAATCAGAATTTTTGGTTTCACGGACAATGTTGGTTCAGCAGACTTTAATTTGAGATTGTCGCAACAACGCGCCGAAGCTGTAAAAAGTTTCCTTGTTTCTCACGGAGTAGCAGAAGATAATATTATCGAAGTAAAAGGTATGGGTATGGCAAATCCGATTGCCGACAACAGCTTTGCAGCAGGACGCGCTCAAAACCGTCGTGTAAGTTTCGTTATTCAATAATTTTTAGGATTTAGGGGGCTGTCCTAAAGAGAAATTGCACACGGAGTATACAGATTTTGACAGAACAATATAAAAATGTTGTTTTTCAAATCAATTAATTATAACAATCTGTTTTTCTGTGTATTCCATGTGTAAGTATCTGTTTTGGCAGCCTTCAAAACTTTTTATAACTTTTCTAATCGGCGCATGACTGAAAAAGAAAATACGTTATTAGTTTTATGGCTGTTGGTCGATTTGCTGGTTTTGACATTTTCCGTAACCATTGCTTATTGGCTGAATGTCGGTAATGTATACGACTCTGTCCATTCGTTTCATTTCTACCTGTTTCATGTTCTTTTTTCGTGGGTTATAACTTACTTGATTTTTTCAAATAACTATTTATACCTCCGCGATTCGTACAAGTATAGAGTACTGAGAATGCTAAAAAAGAACTTAGTCTTTATCGGTATTTTAATCGTAACATTTTTCTTTATCAGCAAAGAAAGCTATAGCCGTTGGTTTTTATTCAGCTACATCGGTATATTCACTATAGGAGAAATTATTGTTTATAAGCTGGTTTATATTGTATTAAGAAAAAGACGAGAAAAAGGAAAATCAGTAAAAAAAGCTCTTTTAATAGGTTATACCGATACTTCTCTTCTTTTAAAAGAAATGTTTAAAAACGACTCAATGATGGGTTACAAATTTGTGGGATTTGTAAAATATTCCGAGCGTAATATTTCTGAAATACCGGAACATCATTTGCCGTTTTTTGCAGGAGATACAAGTAACCTGGAAGAAATCATAAAGCAAACGGGCGCTGAAGTTGTTTTTTCAGCCTTTTCGGTTTTTCAAACCAAAAACAGTATACAGCAACAATTAGCCATTTGCAATCATTGTGGGGTTCGGTTATATCTGATTCCGGAAACAGCAGATTATTTAAGAAGACACAAACTCGAATATTTAGGTAATTTACCTATACTTAATCCGCAATGGATTCCACTCGACAATATTGGCAACCGCATATTAAAAAGAGGGTTAGACTTGTTTGTTTCCGGATTTGTTATTTTATTTGTTTTCTCGTGGTTATTCCCAGTTTTAGGCATTATAATAAAATTGACATCGAAAGGACCGGTATTTTTCCTACAGGAAAGAACCGGATTAAACAATAAAAATTTTAAATGTTTGAAATTCAGAAGCATGAAGATAAACGCTGATGCGGATACATTGCAAGCAACTACTGATGACCCGAGAATCACGTCTATCGGCAGATTTATGCGGAAGTGGAACATTGATGAATTACCACAGTTTTTGAATGTTTTTATTGGACAAATGTCGTTGGTTGGACCACGTCCGCACATGCTGATACAAACACAAGAGTATTCTCAACAGATAAAATCTTATTTGTCGCGACACTATATAAAACCCGGAATTACCGGTTGGGCACAAGTAAACGGATTCCGTGGTGAAACAGATGAGCTGTGGAAAATGGAAAAACGTATTGAATATGATATAGAATATATTAATAATTACACTTTTGCGTGGGATATTAAAATACTTTGGTTGACCTTGTTCAGTGAAGATGCATACGTTGGCGCAGGCTAACCGGATTAAAACATTGACAAAGTTTTTTGTTATTTACTAAACTTTTTTGTAACTTTGTATTACTTGTTTGTTACATTTTTTAAAGAAAATAATAATATTATCTGCTTATGATGAAAATAATTCGTTTTATACCTGTTTTTTTTCTATCGCTTATTCTTCTTTCAAGCTGTAATTCGCACAAGCAGGTTCCTTATATACAAGATTTATCGGTCATAAATACTTCAAGAAACGAATTATTTGAAGCTCAAGTAATGCCCAAAGATTTATTGACAATCACTGTGCATACAAGTGAGCCGGAACTTGCGATTCCTTTCAATATGACGGTACAAACGTCAAATAATATTTCTTCTTTATATAGTCAGCCGGTATTGCAGCAATACTTGGTAGACAACAACGGAAATATCGAACTTCCGGTGTTGGGCGTTATAAATGTAGGTGGTATGCGTAAAGATTCCGTTGAACAAATGATTCAGGCAAAATTAAGAACGTATGTGAAAGATGCCATTGTTACGGTGCGCTTTGTTAATTACAGCATATCTGTGTTGGGCGAAGTTATTAGTCCGGGTGTGTTTACGGTATCAAACGAAAAAATAAATATATTTGAAGCACTAGCATTGGCAAAGGATTTGACTATTCACGGACAAAGAACCAATGTGAAAATTATACGTGAGGATGCAACCGGAAAACAGCAAGTGACAGTTGTAAATCTGACAGACGCGAATATCATTAATTCTCCGTATTATTATTTGCAACAAAACGATATTGTGTATGTAACTCCAAACAAGATGAAAGCAAAAAACTCAGATATCGGTTCGACTACAACAATTGCTATTTCGGCTGTGTCGATATTGATTTCGATAGCTTCATTGATGGTAAATATATTGAGATAAAAATAAATTAATTTACGATTGATTCTGAATCTATACAATCTGAAGCTTGAAATCGTAAATCTAAAATCGTAAATCTAAAATGGATAGATACGAAGAAACATCTGAGGAAAAAGTAGAAAACATTGATTTTATAGAACTTGGATTAAAATTTTTAACCAAATGGCATTGGTTTGTTGTTTCTGTTTTTGTGTGTATGCTGGCTGCTTTTACATACCTCTATTTTGCCACACCGGAGTACAACATTGCATCTTCTATCATTATAAACGATGACAAAAGAGGCGGTTCGATTTCAATGGACGCAGCCATTTTTGAAAGTTTAGGAATCTCGGGTGTTTCGGGTAATGTAGATAATGAAGTGATTATCTTAAGATCGTTAACAAATACACAAACGACCATAAAAGAACTTGGTTTATACACTACTTATCATCAGAAAAACGGATTAAAATATTATGAGATCTATCCGCATACCAACAGTGCATTGACGGTTAATTTGATAGACAGACCTATCGAAAAATTAGAAAATGTGATATTTTTGGAGGTTAACGTTAGTGATAAAGGAGCAATAACCATAATCTCAGAAACAACTAATAACAAAAAAGAAGATAAGCAAACATTAATATTTGATAAATTTCCCGCTTTCTTCACTACCCTAGCGGGAACTGTTGAAATTTCGCAAAACGAGCAAGTTGAATTAGAACCGGAAAGCACTTATAAAATAGTGATTTTTCCCTTGTTGGTTATTGCTCGTAAATATAGTTCGACATTAACTGTTGCTCCTGTTTCAAAAACCACTTCTGTTATTAATTTATCCTCAAAATTTAGCCACAAAACAAAAGGAACCGACTTTTTAGACCATTTGGTACGTGTGTATAATAACAACGCTAGTCAAGATAAAAATGAAACGACACAAAAAACAGTCGATTTCTTAACAGAACGTTTAGAGGTTATCAATCAAGACCTCGAAAAAGTAGAATTGAGAATACAAAACTTCAAAGAAGGCGCGAAGCTTACCGACATTAATTATGATGCACAAGTTATTACTCAGCAATATAATCTGTATGAACAAAAAAGAGTGGAAAATGCCACACAATTGAGTTTAGTTCGTTACTTGAAAGATTATATGAACAATCCGGAAAACAGAAATGAACTTGTTCCTGTTAATATCGGTGTTTCCGACGCTTCGCTCAATTTGTTGGTGTCTAAATACAACGAAATGTTGCTGGAAAGAAAACGGATAGAACTTGTTTCAACCGACAAAAATCCGACGTTGATTAATTTGGATAATACTATACAAAGTGTTTTCAGCAATATTTTGACTACATTGAATAACCTTCAAAACAATCTGCTGATAGCCCGCAACAATTTAGACGAAGAGGCTCAACGATTCGGTCAGCGCATTACAGCCGCGCCTATGCAAGAAAGAGCATTAGTAAGTATTGCCCGTGAACAAGCAACGCTGTCGGCTATTTCGCAGTTTTTATTGCAAAGGAAAGAAGAAAATTCTATTGCCTTGGCTGTAACTACCGACAATGCCAAGTTTATAGATAGAGCTATTGCTGACAGGAATCCGGTATCGCCAAGAAAAAATTTAATTTTACTTGCCGTCTTTATGTTTGCATTATGTATTCCGGCAGGTATTATTTTATTAATGAGTTGGCTACAATTCAAAATAACCAACCAAAGCGATATTAATAAAATTACTTCTGTGCCTGTGTTGGGAACAATCAGTAAATTAAAAGATGTGGACAAGGCATCTACTGTACAAATTAAAGCAAATCAGAACGATCAGATAACCGAAGAATTTAGAGCTATACGCGCCAATCTGCACTTTATGTCGGCAAGCAACAAACAGGTTATTTTGTTGACTTCTTCTATATCGGGCGAAGGAAAGTCTTTTGTTTCAGCAAATTTAGCTGTTAGTCTTTCTCTGTTGAAGAAAAAGGTTGTCTTGCTCGGATTGGATTTACGTCGCCCCGCATTGTTGCAGTTATTTCAAGTGAATAGCAAGAACGGAATGTCGCAATATTTGTATGACCCCGAAAATTATCCGTTGGAAGATTCTATACTTCACGTTCCGGACAATGATTATTTGGATATTATTCCGGCAGGACCAATACCGCCAAATGCCACAGAATTATTATCTTCTCCGGTGTTGGAAAAAGCCATTGAACAATTAAAACAGCAATACGATTATATCATACTTGATACAGCTCCGGTGGGCTTGGTTGCCGACACCTTGATGATAGGAAAATGTGCAGATGTATCTATTTATTTATGCCGTGCTGATTACACACATAAAAAAGATTTCGAATACATTGAAGAATTACGTCAAAAGAAATCGCTACCGGGATTATGTACCATACTAAATGCTTTTGATATAGAAAAGAACAAGCATTATGGTAAATACGGATCCGGTTACGGATATGGAGCAAAGAGATATGGCGGATATGAGTAGGAACTTAACTATTTGTGATTAACTTTTTTATTCTTAATTATTATATAGAGACACTAAGACATTAAAAATCTTAGTGTCGTTATTGTTTTAAAATAATAAATGAAACAACCACAGCAAGCAAGTACAAGAGTAGTAATGAATACCGGCATACTATATGCCAAGATGCTGATTACGATGGGAATATCATTGTATTCAACGCGTTTGGTATTAAATGCGCTTGGTGCTTCTGATTTTGGAATTTTTAATTTGATTGCAGGCGTTATTGCAATGTTATCTTTTTTGAACGCTGCAATGACGACTTCTACTCAACGTTATCTTTCTTTTCACCAAGGAACAAAAGATGTTGAAATGCAAAAGAAGATTTTTACCAATAGTTGGATTTTGCATATTGTGATAGGCGTTGTTGTAGTTGGCTTACTTTTAGCACTTAGCTCATTTTTGTTTGGTGGATTTTTAAATATTCCTACCGACAGAATACCAACAGCAAAGGCAATATATTATTTTATGTCGATTTCGGTATTTTTTACTATCATATCAGTACCGTTTACCGCCTCGCTCAATGCGCACGAAAATATGCTGTGGATAGCAATAGTAAATATTATTGAATCTATCATAAAGTTGATTATAGCTCTTTCATTGCTATGGTTTATACAATCTGAACGTTTAATGATTTATGGTGTTTTAACAGCAGTATTAAGCATAGTAACATTTTCCCTATATGCCGTGTATTGTTTAAAAAAATATAACGAATGTAGTGTCAAAAATTATCAAACAAATAAACCTTTATTAAAGGAATTAGGTGGCTTTGCCGGATGGAATTTATTTGGTTCATTGTGTGTAGTTGGCAGAAATCAAGGCGTAGCAGTTATTTTAAATATATTTTTTGGAACAATAATAAATGCGGCTTATGGTATTGCTAATCAAATTTCGGGACAACTAAGTTTTTTTTCGGCAACTTTACTTCGAGCATTAAATCCTCAAATTATGATAAGCGAGGGAATGAACGACCGGCAAAGAATGTTGCGATTGTCGATGATGGCAAGCAAATTCGGATTTTTTTTGATGGCTCTTATTGCTGTTCCCATTATTTTTGAAATGCCGGCGATACTGAAATTGTGGTTGAAAAATGTACCTGAATATACCGTTGTTTTTTGTTCTTTGGCTTTGATTACAATACTTGTTAATCAACTTACAGTCGGGCTGCAATCTGCCATTCAAGCAACAGGAAAAATAAAAGCATATCAGACTGTTGTGGGCGGAATAGTACTTTTGAATTTACCATTTGCATACCTGTTATTAAAATTGGGATTATCACCATATTCAGTATTGATATGTGCTGTGGTGGTGGAAGTGATTGCCTGTACTTTCAGATTATTTTTCTTGAAAAGAAAAGCAAATATGTCCATTAAAGAATATTTTGAACGAGTAATTTTCAAAGAAATCATTCCTTTGACAACTATCATTGCCGTTTGTTGGATAATTACAACTAATTTTACTTTCGATTTAAGATTTTTTATTACCTTTCCCATTTCAACTGCAGCATTTATTGTCAGCATTTATTTTGCGGGACTTTGCAAAGACGAAAAATTATTAGTGAATGGAATAATACAAAAAGTATTGAGAAAATGAAAAATAAAACAGCCGGCATAATGACTTTTCACGCTTCGCATAATAATGGTTCTATGTTACAAGCGTATGCCTTACAAAAAGTACTGAAAGAACAATTTGGCTTAGAAAATGAAATTATAAATTTTTCAAACAAAAGCCAACAGCGTCAGTATGCTATTTTATATATGCCGTATACCTTAAAACAATTGATTCGTAATTTTTTGAATTTACGTTTTTATTCCATACTAAAAAAACGATTTAATGATTATGTGGATTTTTCGGCAAAATATCTACGTGTTTCTGAAAACTTAATCGACAATGATGAAAATCTAGCTAAATGCGAAGGCAATTATGATATGCTGATTTGTGGCAGCGACCAAATATGGAATACCAAAGCAAACGATGCAGATAAAGCATATTTCCTGTCTTTTGCAAAAAATAGGAAAAAAATTGCATACGCTGTTAGCTTTGGAGCTACAAATATAAATACAGTAGCAAATGTAGAAGAATATGCACGTTATGTCAATGATTTTTCTGCCATATCCGTAAGAGAATACAACGCTCAAAAATGGCTGCAAGAAATAACCGATATTCCAATCGAAATAACAGCCGATCCTACCCTACTATTAGAAAAGAAAGATTACCTGCCGTTGTGTTCAGATTCGGGAATCAAAGAAAAATATATTTTTTGGTACACAATTACCTATAAAAAGGAAACCGTAAAATACATTACAGAAGTATCTAAAAAATTAGGATTGCCTATTTATGTGATTGATGCTAAAGAATGGACACGAAGAAATCTATCTCAATATGGAATAAAACTAGCCCCAAATGGCGGACCCGGTTCTTACTTATCATGTATTAAAAATGCAGATTTGGTTTTAACTTCGTCTTTTCACGGGACAATTTTTTCTGTAATGTTTGAAAAAAACTTTCGGTATCTAAAAATGAGTTCTAATCCCAATGATGACAGAGCTTCTTTTTTACTTCATCAGTTAAATTTATCAGACAGATTCACTGAATTAAACCGGTTAAATAAATTGGATTTAGAAGAAATGCCCAATTATGACACAGTTAAAGATAAAATTGAGAATTTAAAAGAAAAATCATTATTCTTTTTAAAGAGCAGTATTACCGAGAAATAGTATGCAAAAAGCAACAACACATAAGACATCTAAATGGGAAAACAAGCGAGATGCGTTTGTAATTTTTCTATTATTGTTTCCGTTTATAGCATTATTGACTCCACTCACACAAATTTCTGCAGAACATCAATCTGCTGCATATCAAATATTGTTTTATTCCAAAATAGTCGGTTTAATCATTATTTTATTCCTTTACATAAAGCGTTATGGCATTTGCTCTTTTGATAAATGGATCTTATTTCTTATAGCTGTTTGGCTTATTTCTGTATTTGTCAATAATACAGATTATAATGCTATTGTTAACGAAATAGGCACTATATTGTTTTATTGCTGTCTTTTTGGCTATTACATCAGAAAAAACACAAGCATATTTTTGCAAGTTTATAGCATTATGTTAGGATTTATGCTATTTCTTAATTTAGTTTTTCTGGTTATTCATCCCGATGGCTTTTACCAATCAGATTCTACCTGGAATCCTGTAAGAGTAAATTTTTTAGGTTTAGACAATCAAATATCACCATTACTGTTTATATTCTTTATATTATGTTATTTGTGTAGTAAAATTCAACACAATAACCGTTTTATAATAGTTGGAGGAATTATAATCGCCGGCAATATAGCATTGTTAAATATTGGAACTTTATATACAGCATCATTGCTGTTTATATTATGCTGGATTTTTCACAAAAAAGCACCTAAATTATTTCAACCCAAAGTAATTCTATTTATTATTGCAGTTCTCTTCTGTGGTATTGTGTTGTTTAGACTACAATATTTATTTGACTATTATATTACACAAGTGTTAGAAAAAGATATTACACTGACAGGAAGAACCTATGTTTGGGAAGAAGTATTCCAAATGATTCCTCAAAAACCATTATTAGGTTATGGCAGTTCTTCATTGGGACACGTCGTGTTAGGAGATAGGCACGCACATAATACAATATTACAGATGATATTACAATTTGGGTTTATCGGTTTTTCTGTCTTTTGCGGTTTGCTGTTCAAATCCCTAAAATCCTCAAATACAAATATTAAAAATAATACGGTGTATTCATTTTTGATATTAGTCTTTTTTGCATATAATGTAGCTCTTTTAACAGAAGTATATCCATTCGTCTATTATATTATTATACTATTATTTTTGTATTATTCTAACTACATTAAAACTAACAAAGAAAAAAAAATATTTAATAAATATAAATCCGAAATATTAGCCGAACCTCAAGTTATATAACTATATTTGGAAACCAATGGAAAATAAAACGCCTTTAATCAGTATTGTT
>Ga0099364_10002487_pt1 | contig 29282 bp, 28 predicted proteins | sample TergutTh196P3_FD_73070 | JGI IMG/M metagenome (GOLD analysis project Ga0099364, IMG submission 73070) | Microcerotermes parvus P3 segment gut microbial communities from Pointe-Noire, Republic of the Congo - Th196 P3 | ecosystem: Host-associated > Arthropoda: Insects > Digestive system > Gut ...
TGAACTTTGAACTTTGAATCTTGAACTTTCAATTCGTCTCCATCAGTCTTTTGATTGCTTCGTTGTTTTTTTGTTTGATGCTTTCTATCGATGCTCCTCCGGTATACGCAACATAATAGGCTAATGTGATCAACCGTTTTTTGATTAAAATACAGTCAACCGCACTGACTACCGTTGTTTCGCCCGTTTCATTCTGGTATTTTATCAATACAATCATCGTCAGCACATTGTCCTGTGGCGAATATTTTTCGAGCAAAACAGGTCTGCCGGGCGATACTGTTCCATACGCTTCTTCTATCCTCGAAGAGATTTGTTCGTAATTCGTTCCTTCGAAAAGGGTTTGCTCCAGATTTCGCTGCATCAATTCCAAATCATTTGTTGTGGCTTGATAATTTTCTCTCAGATAATCGCCGTAAATCATAAAATAATCGTTGTACGTTGTTTCGCCCGACTTAAACTGATCGATTTGCTTATACGTTTCGTTGTTCAGATAATAGCCTAACACAGGGCCGGAACTAAGGTATTGTTGGGTAATCAACTGAATATTCGGATGGGCGCTACATTCGGTCATTCCCTTGATCTGTGGCAAACAGATGTTTACATAACCATACAAAGCGGAATTAACGCACGTTCCACTCTCTTTGCTCGAACAACTTATCAGGGTGATAAGTATAAAAAATAATCCTAATTTTTTCATCATCTATTTTTAGTTTTCAATTTTCCGTCCTTCCCTTGCTTGTCCCATTGCTCGGCGTAGCGTGGACGCTACGCCGAGCAATGGGAGCGTCCACGTTACGTTGAGCAATGGGCAAAATTCATTCAATTCTAACTGCAAATATACTAATTATTTTAGGATGATACAAAAAATATCCATTGTACCAGCGATTCTGCGAGAAAAATTTTATACCCCGGCGGCGTAGCGTTTCCACCCATTACTCGGCGTAGCGTGGACGCTACGCCGAGCAATGGGGTTAATAAAGTGTAGTCTCAGCAAGGCTTAATTGAAAAAACACAATACCTTCATTGCACAGTCGATACAACCTCTTTATTTGCTAAAAGCCCCTTTAGTATCCATTGAATATTACTTTTACCCTTATTTTCTGAAGGTTCCATTAGTAGCCATTGAATGTTATTTCATTACCCTTATTTTCTGAAGGTTCCCTTAGTAGCCAACAAACATATTATGACACACCCTTATTCCCTTATTTTCATCTAATAAGCGAATAAGGGAAGAAAAGACAATGACCTCTGCTACTAAGGGAGCGCTTCAAAAATAAGGGTAGAATCACAACATGAAGGGTTGTTTATGACTGGAGTTCAGATATTGCGGAATCTATATAGTCGTTCCTTAAAAATATATTTTCAGGCTGCGTGATAATATACATTTTGCAGGAAAAAGAGTCGAAAAATAAATTGCCAAATTTTTTCTTTCAATTTTTCCATCATTTTCTTCATATTCCATGCAGTGGCCGCCATTAATGTATTGATTTGTACCCATTGCTCGGCGTAGCGTGGACGCTACACCGAGAAAGGAAAACCATGCTACGTTGAGCAATGGAGGATATCCAACGCTATGCCGGGCAAAGGGTACGCCGGGCAATGATCTATTCTCTCAATTGCCTATTTATTTCTTCTATAAAATGAATGATTTCGTCGCGTCCTTCCTTTTTTTCAGACGATGAGGTAAAGATGGGGGGGAGTTCTTCCCATACTTCTAACATTTTTTCGGCATAAGTCTGCATGTTTGCCTGTAACCTGCCTTTACTGATCTTATCCGTTTTGGTAAAGATAATGGCAAAAGGAACGCCATGCTCGCCTAACCACTCCATCAATTCCAAATCAATCTTCTGCGGTTCGTGTCGACAATCGATCAACACAAACAAGTTAGTCAACTCTTGACGCTCAAGAATATAATCTTCGATGATACGCCGGATCGTTTCACGCCCCTCTTTCCCTCTTTGTGCATATCCATAACCCGGAAGATCAACCAGATACCACGTGTCGTTGATTATAAAATGATTGATCAATTGTGTTTTACCCGGCTTTTGTGACGTTTTAGCCAATTGCTTTCTGTCAGTCAACATGTTGATTAAGGATGATTTTCCTACATTCGACCGGCCAATAAACGCATATTCGGGCAGTTTGCCAACAGGACATTTTTTTACATCCGTATTGCTTATCACAAATTCCGCTTTCGTAATTCCCATACATTAATTAATTATGAATGATGATTAATTGAATTGAAAAACTTTGAACACTCAACATCCCCCTAACCCCCTTCAAAGGGGGAAAGGGGGACTTTGAACTTTGAACATCCCCATAATCCTGCAAAGGTAATCAATCCGTTTAATATTAACAGTTCATATCCGAATAAATAACCTGTTTCCGAATAAACAAAATGATTGGTCAGGTAACAGATAACCGGCGAAGCGATACATATCAGCGGCACATACCTGTCGTTCGTTTGACGTTTTGTAAATAATCCGAATGAAAATAATCCCAGCAAAGGCCCATACGTATACGAAGCGATCGTATAAATCGCATCGATCAGGCTTCGGTTATTGAGCGCCCTGAACATCAAGATAACCAGCACAAATAAGACCGACATCATCACATGTACCTTCATTCGGGTTTTCCGTGCCGAGTCTTCTGTGTTATTTTGCGTTTTTGAACCTTGAACCTCCAATATATCCAAACAAAACGAAGTTGTCAGCGCCGTCAATGCCGAATCGGCGCTACTAAAAGCGGCGGCAATGATTCCGATAGTAAAAAAAGTGAGCACAGATTGACCAAACAGTCCGGATGCACAAAACATAGGTAAGATATCATCGCCCGAAGTTGGCAGTTCGATCTGCAGTTGCGAGGCGGCGGTCAGCAATAAAATACCCAGACAAAGAAACAGGAAATTAATCGGCGTAAAAGCCAACCCATACCAGACCATGTTTTTCTGAGCATCCTTCAGATTCCTGCACGACAAGTTCTTCTGCATCATATCCTGATCTAACCCGGTCATCACAATCGTAATAAAAACGCCACTGAAAAACTGTTTCACAAAATGCTGGGTACTACTCCAATCCTTCCATTCAAATAACCGGAAATGCGGATTTCGGGAAATGGTTTGCATCATTCCGGCCATATCCAACCCCAATTTGTTTTTTACAACCCACAAAATGGCAATCAACATCACTATGAGACAAAGTGTCTGCAAAACATCGGTACGAATAATCGTCCGGATTCCACCTCGAAAGGTATACAACCAAACAATCAACACACTCAAAATCGTTGTCAACACAAAAGGCACATGCCAGCGGTCAAAAACATACATTTGTAATATCCATACCACTAAATAAAGGCGGGAAGCGGCCCCGATAAGTTTCGACAACAGGAAAAAGGATGCTCCCGTTTTATATCCATACCATCCAATCCGTTCACCCAGATACGAATAAATGGAGATAAGATTTAAACGATAATAGAGTGGAAGTAAAATTTTCGCCACTACCACATACCCGAAAAAGAATCCGAATACCATCTGCATATAGGTCATATCTATCTGACGTACAAGACCCGGTACCGAGACAAACGTAACCCCTGACAGGGAAGCTCCAACCATTCCAATAGCAATCATAAACCAGGGCGAATTACGGTTGCCCGTAAAAAAGGCTTCATTACCGGAGTTTTTCCTTCCCGTGATCCAGGATATAAGCAGTAGCAAACCTGTATACGCAAAGACCGTTATCAAAATAATCAAGCTGCCCATATTTTATTGTTTCAAATTCCAGGTTTCATGCTTCGACAGAATCTTGAACATGAAACCCGGAATATTTTCTTTTCAAAGTTAAAAAATATTACGGCTGCAAAGATAGAAGAAAAAAATTCTTATCTTTGTACTGCTTTTCAAGTTTTAAAGGATATGCAACAAAAAGATGTTTTCTACCGCTTCCAAAAGTTCCTGAGCAAGACCGAAGGTGAATTCCATATTTTGGAACATCAGGTTCCGATCGAAACTCAAATGGAATATTTTAAAAATTCCAACCGGTTACGAAGTTTCATGATTCCTTTGAAATCGGCTTTAACAGCGGATGAAGAAGAATATATCCGATTCGTTTCCGAACTTCACGATCCGGAGACTTCAGAAACAGACAAAAAACAGATTCTTTCTGTTCTGGCAGTCTCTAAACAGATCAGAGCCTACAGGATATTGGAACAGTACGTGCAATCTCCTGAAAAGGAATTAGCGGATTGGGCTTATATGGCTTTGATGGAAAGTCGTATGACACTGGAATCGGATTTAACCGACGAAAAATTCATCTATATTTCCACCGGATTGGGAGGCAAAGGGAAAAAACTTCGTTTTTATATTTTGCTGCTGTCGACATCCGGTGATCCTTTTTTAGACTACCAGCAGCAAGTGATTGAAAGAGAATTCGCATACACTTTGACGCAGGAAGATGGCGAAATTGAACAATTTACGATAAAAAACAATTATATCGAAATGTTTGTGCTGCTACCTATCCATTCTGATATAAAAAAGATCATTAAACACGTCGTGCATGAATGTAACCAGTATGGTAATTTCATATCAGATGCGGTCACAGTGACCAATGTCAGAAAACTAACCGACGACGAAATCGCCAAAATCATTGAATTACGTGAAAATAAAATTTTTAGAACAAGCCCTTAAATTTGGCGTCGTAGGGGTTGGAAATACCCTGCTAACGCTTATCATTATTTGGGTGATGACAAAATGGGGAGGATGTTCTGCTGTCATATCCAACCTGACAGGATATACGACAGGATTGATTAGCAGCTATCTGTTCAATAAGATATGGACATTTAAAAGTGAAGTTGGATGGAAAAAAAGCGCCATCCGTTTTTTCCTGGTTTTTGCCATCTGTTATGCAGTACAGTTAGGAGTATTGCTTGTCCTGAACCGTTATTTCATCGAAAATCCTCCCTTATACGCATTTTTCAGTCCGGTTCTGCATATACTTAACATCGACCCTCCATTCTATAATCATATCTTTGCCATGGTATTTTATACATTGCTCAATTTTGTGATTAATAAGTTCTATACCTTTAAAGCCTGAAGCCCGATATGGAAAAACTGACCGTTATTGTCCCGTGTTTTAACGAAGAAGGAGCGCTTTCCGAATCCTACCAGCGAACAAGAGAAGTGATTGATTCTTTGAATTATGCGACCGAAATAATCTATATTAATGATGGCAGCCATGACAAAACACGAGAAATATTAGACCGGATTGCCGCAATCGACCCCACAGTCAAAGTCATTCATTTTTCCCGGAATTTCGGACATCAGCCGGCTGTATCCGCCGGAATTAAACATTGTGATGCGGACTGGGCGATTATTTTAGATGCAGACATGCAGGATCCGCCGGAACTTATTCCCGACATCATGGATTTGTGCAAAAAAGAGCAGGCGAATAGTGTGTATTGCGTCCGTAAGTCGCGGGAAAAAGAAAGCTGGTTCAAAAAACAAACATCAAAAATGTTTTATCGGACAATGAACCGTATGAGCGAAGTCAAATTTCCGGTCGACACCGGTGATTTTCGCTTGATCGACCGGAAAATCATGGACGAATTTAACCGGATGCATGAACATGGGAAATATATCCGCGGATTAATCAGCTGGATCGGCTTCAAACAAGTCCCGTTTTATTATGAACGGAAAGCCCGCATTGCAGGAAAAACGAAATATCCGATGCATAAAATGATCGGATTTGCAACGACTGCACTGATGTATTTCTCCAAGAAACCGTTACAGATAGCCATAGGTTTGGGATTTTTCGCTGTAGTAGTCGGTGTTTTTTTAGCGTTTTGGGTCTTTTTGGGGAAAATACTGGGATTCAGTAATGCGGAAACAGGTTGGCCTTCAATCATTACAGTCGTTATTTTCTTTGGCGGAGTGCAATTGCTGACCATTGGCGTTTTAGGGCAGTACATTGGCGTGCTCTTTGACGAAATCAAAAACCGCCCTGAATATATTATTGATGAAAAACGGAATTTCACGGATGTTAAAAATTATTGAAATCCCGACATTCCACAAACATGCAGGCGAACTGTGCTACGGATTTCAACTCCACCTTAACGGCAAACCCTATCACTCACTTGAGCATAGCCTGCGCATCATCCTTTCTTATCTATCCCGAAAAATTGTTCAGGACAGGCTTGCCCCAACAGCATTGACTCGAATAACACATACCGGGCGCTTCTGACCTGCATTATTCATACCAAAAATTAAAATATGATTCAACCACAAAGGACACAAATCAAAACAAATATTTTGTGTACCTTGTGTAAACCCTTGCGCGCTTTGTGGTAAGAAAAGGGCATGAATAATACAGGTTAGAAGCGTCCTGTAACTTATGGCAACCTTTTTGTCTGACAGGATAGTATACAGGCCGGTGTATATTCACAGGTTGGGAGTTGCGCCGGCCGAATGGAAGTCTGCGCTTCATCCTGGCTTTGCGTCCGAAAATACAGGGCAGGAGGATGAAGAATTTTAAGAAAATAAGGGGAAATTTGACCGTTCATGTCGAAAATGTTACCGTTCATGTCAAAAAGTCATTTTTTTTGCAAAATTTTGTTTCTAAAAAAAACATGATAACATACCTTTGCAATCATAAAAACTATAATCAGTTTAATAAATGATTTCTCTTGAGGAAAAATGTTTTAAAATTTCAGGATTAATTAACAGTAGCAGAACGATGTGGTATTTGACTGGATTGCTTCGCAAGCTCGCAATGACGATTCACACTGCCGTCATTGAGGAGGAACGACGAAACAATCCAGTCAAATGCAGCACATTATACCATATCACTCCGTCATTCGCTTCGCCCGCGCGAGCAAAAATGCGCACATCCCCTCGCAGGGGAAAGCCTGTTTTACGTATTTCGTCACTTCCCCGTTTGTGGACGAGGCTTTGCACGCGTATTTCGTCGCTTCCCCATTTGTGGACGGGGCTTTGCATGCGTATTTCGTCCCATCCCCATTTGTGGACGGGGCTTTGCACGCGTATTTCGTCACTTCCCCGTTTGTGGACGGGGCTTTGCACGCGTATTTCGTCGCTTCTACATTTGTGGACGAGGCTTCGCACGCGTATTTCGTCGCTTCCCCGTTTGGGGAAATGGCTTTGCATGCGTATTTCGTCCCATCCACATTTGTGGACGGGGCTTTGCACGCGTATTTCGTCCCATCCACATTTGTGGACGAGGCTTTGCACGCGTATTTCGTCGCTTCTACATTTGTGGACGGGGCTTCGCACGCGTATTTCGTCACTTCCCCGTTTGGGGACGGGGCTTTACACGTATTTCGTCCTTTCCCCGTTTGGGGAAGCCATATTACAACAAAAAAGAAACTTTCACACAACAGGAACAGCAGTTACCTGTCAATATTTACATTTAATACAGAACAGAGATGATTAACAGTTTTGGAGTCAGAGACCTCGGGCAACGAGAAAAATTATCAAAAAATAATTTAAATGAGAATATTGGTTTGTATTACAGTAATTTAAAATAATTTATTGCAACAATGAAAAGAACAGCCATTACATTTTTAATTTCAGCAGTATTGCTTTTGCCCTCTTGTACCGTTTGGAAACTTTCCTATAATGGAGCGCAGCTGCACGACGATTACGCTTTATCAATATGGGAGATCAGTGGAGGCGGCTATATGAAAAAAGTGCCATTAGATGTGGATTTATCCGTAGGATTTGGAGGCATTATAAGAGAAGGTGCGGATTTTACATCGGATTTTGATCCCCGGAATCCGGAAACGCATGATTTCGGAGAAGAATATCGCGGAGTAAAAGTTGGATTATCTTCAAGTTATTATTTTTCAAGAGGTCGTTTTCAGCCTTTTTTGGGCTGTGGACTTAATGGCATCATGTTTGACTTGGGAGATAAAAGTAAAAAAGATGACGGGAAAAATAAAATCTCTGAATATTATCTTTATGCAGTGCCTCATGTTGGAGCGCGTATGTTTTTTTCCAGGAAATTTGGAATACAGGCGAAAGCAGGTTACTATTTCGGAAAGATGCATCATTCCGAAATAGATTTTCAGTCCGCCTCGGGTTTGCATTATTCTTTAGGTTTAACAATAACATTTTAAGATTTAATTATGAGAACGTTCTATTTATTTTTGATAGTATGCTCCATAGCAAATATTACATTTGCTCAGCAAAAAGAAATTGATGAAGCCATTCGCAAAGGCGAAAACTTGTTTGGGAAGTATACGGCTTATCCGAATGTAGAAGTAAAACAGCTAAAAAATTGGCTTGACAATAATCCCCAATGGATGATTGACAGCGTGCGAACAGTTAATTTCAAAGAATATGGCTACTTAAAACAACAGGTTGTTGAAGCAAATTTGATTCAGGTAACTGAAGAATATAATTGCAAATTTAGAGTCATGCTCTATGATGCACTGGAAGCAGGAGATATAAAAAAGATGATTGCCGAAATTGAGAAAAATCCCAAAATCGAATTGAACAGTTTATTTATAAACCAAATCGGGATAAAATTCACGGAATATTATCAAAGGAGTAAGGATATTATTGAATTTGGAGGCACTCCCTATATTGTACAAGGGAAAAGAACAGGTTTCCATATTCCAACCGACAATCAAAGAGCTTTTGCAGAGGACGCGAAACGTCTTTTGATACTTCGCCCTGATTTTCACAATAATTCCACGTTGAAAAAAGCAGCGTTTGAATACGCCCAAAAATCGGATGATTTGTTGTACTATTTCAGCATCTTCAATGACTATTTCAATCTGTCGGAGACAGAAGTAGCCCGTCTTGAAAAAGAAAAATTTGAAAAAATAGATACAAAAAAATCACTGCAATATTTTATGGATCTCTTCCCTAAAGGAAAGCTTATTACAGAAGCAAAAGAATTAGCTGCCGGAGGATTGTATAAAAAACAAACCAACGCAATGGAAACGATTATCGGCGACCAGTTGAAAATTATCAGGGAACGAAAGGGGTATGGATTATACCGGGATATTGTAATAGATTTTTATGAATTGTTAGGAGATGGAACAAGGGTACTCTCCAGTTCAGATCCAAATCTTGCTAATTATTTTCGTACTGCCAATAACTTTCGGACTGATTTTGCTTCGGAAGATTCTAAAAATCTTGTTGATCAAGTAATGGATTTATTAACGATTATTGAAGGATTGTGGGCAGAAAACATCCAAATACCATCAGCAATAGCGACAGAAGGATTTTTCGGGTTATCAGCTTCTTATAACGCTTATGTGGCAGATGATAGAGAATTACATAAGGGAAAATGTGCAGAATCAGCAAGAAGCAGTGCATTGAGACTGAGAATGGATAAAGCTCTGGAAGTTTTAAATCGCATGAAGATGACATACAATGTAGATAATGAAAATTTTCAATCTTTCGAAAATGCTATATCGAAAATATCTTCAACTAATAAAACCTGGGTCTCTGAAATGGTTTATTATACCGGATATTGTCGTGCTTGTGTCGCTTTAGAAGAAGCCAGAAAGGCGTCTTGTTTACAGTGTTTATTAGATTGGGATAAAACAAATCGTGAAAAAGACAAAATTATTTTGTACTCCGGTATGATTTATCGTTATACAACAGATGCAGTCAATGGAAAATTAAAAAGGACACTTGTTGATCCCTTACCTGATGGTACGAAAATGGAAGCCTACAGTGATGAGTTTTTTGAAGAGTTTTTAACAAGATTTATAAAGGAATGTAATAAATTCTTTTGCCGTTAATCAGGTTGGGTAATCTTAATGCAAATCGTTATATGCTTTGACAGTAAATATTAATATGAAAATTTATATATACAAAATGAAAAAATTTTATAAAAATTCAAATAGAGTTATGGATATCGAAGTCCATTACAAAAATGGAGCAAGTCTAATCAATAAATTAAACAGAAGTATATTAAAATTCTGTACTTTATTATTGGCAATGGGATTGATAATGTCCGGATGTCAAGACAATGAAGAATATCCTAATACTGGGACAGAGCCGGGAACTGATCCGGAAATCGGTGAAGTTACAGGAAAAATAGATTTTCCGGCTTCAATCAACCCGCTTGAGGTGATTGTAAGTAATTTAGCTGATAACAGTAATGTGAACAGTAAAGGAGAATACGCATTACCAAATGACAGGCTTACTTTTGCTTACAATAAAGACAAAAAATTGATTTATATAGGAATTGCGGGGGGCGATACTCGTAATTATACACTAAACGCCAAAGAAACAGCAATTTATTTTTCTTTACTTGCTTTTGGCGCAATTACTTCAAATTTCGAGACAAACAATGATATACAGGCATACAAAGATGTGGTGTACAGTTTTAACGAAGTAAAACAATTGGAACAAAAGATACAACTATCGGTATCGAATAGAGGGTATCTGGAAATTGATGATGTGCAACCGGAATTGCAGATGGTTTATGAAAAAATTTCAGATACTTTTTTCCCCTTTCCTGAAACCCGGACAAGATCAAGTTACGCGCCGGTTACATGGTATTCTCAATTTAATAAAGACTTTTGTTTGGACGAAACCATGATTTCCGGAAAAGACGATATTTATAACGGTCAAGGTACATGGTCATTAACACGGAATTTGTATAGCGCACGCGCTTCAATAGTTGGCGTCAAACAGGCAAAATTAGATCCTGCTGACAACTTATATTATGCTGTTGGCGATTATATTAAATTTACCTCTCCTTATTTTCCAAAGACAGTGGGGTTGTCTGTAAAGGATAATATTGATATGCTGGGTGAATGGTTAAAAGCAACGTATGAACTTTATACTATCGATTTGCCTTTATGGGAAAGATTTGCTGAAATGAAAACATATTCAAAAAAAACCGAATTATCCTTTATATACAACGAAGGATATACCGATGGAATAGTTTTACTTTCAGGGCGAGATGATGAAATTGTTAGCCTGATAAATGTAATATACGCCTATTTTGATGTTGTTGCAAAGGCAATAAAAACTGATGATAACCTGATTATTGATTTAGAAGATGCCTTTTGCAAGTTCTTTTTGACAAAATACGCTCAAAAAGTTCCAAATTTGATACTGATGATTCAAAATGAACAATGGACTGGGGTTGCGAGTGAAATGACTAATATAATAACCGACTTTTTAAATTATCTTAGTGAAGAAATGGTATATAAATTTGCAGAAGAGTTAATAAAAAATGCGGTATTCAGATTTGCAGATGAAGCTGATATTATTTTTGGTCCTTTTTCGAAAGTTTTTAAAACAGTTAAAACTATTTCAAAATTTTCAAGCGCTTTGCTTTCGGACCTTTGTCCATCTGTTGCAATCGGTTTTACGCCAAATAATCAGGAACCGGTATCACCCGATGGCGATGATTTTTCTTTCATTGTAGCTAACCTGAACGTTGGAGTTGCGCTCACGGTTAGCAACTCATTTTGGTTGGAATTTCGTCCAACGAGAGACGTTCCCGGTGGAATATTCAAGGTATGGTATCATTATGCTCCGAATGGCATCTTTTGGGAAAAAAATGTCTTTGGTAGATACGAAAGTATTGTTCCTTACTTAGGAATCCATCAAACTGAGATCCTTTGGGCTCAGTTTGAAGACGCACAGGGGAACATCCTTGTGCCAAGGAAAGGATTATTAATCAGTTACAGATAATTATGTATGTAGTATGTTATACCAATTGAATAAAAAAAGGCTTGGGATCCAACAGGAAACTCTGTTGATTTTTGGGACAGCAGTACACCTGTCGGAACTATTTGGAAAAAAGTCAACAATCCTTATTGCTAATCAATAAGTGTAGAATTATTAACATTTCAATAAAATCAGAAAATATGAAAAAAACAAAAAAAGCAATCATTTGGCTTTTGGTAATAGTTTTAGTTTATTTATCCGGTTTTTGGGCTGCTTCAATTGTCAGTCACGTAAATCCTGATATGTATCTGCAAATCAATAATAAAATAGATGCGACAGTGTACTTGTTAACAACTACGTCAATATCCAAAATTCTTGCAGACTCACGCAATTATGAAGGAAAAGAAGTTTCGGTACACGGAACTGTTGAAAGTGCCATTAATTTAGGCTTCGTGGCTTACTATGTTTTGAATGACGGCACAGGTACAGTTTATGTAATTACAGAAAAAGCAGTTCCCAAAGTCGGGGAAGTTGTGAAAGTGAAAGGCATATTCAATCAGCGAGTAAAAATAGGAAATTTGCAGGTTGATACTATTACAGAAAAATTCTAATCAGTAAAAACAGACTGTGGGAATGTTAAACGACAAGACAATACAACGTAAAAGATGAACTGAATATGAAACAGTACAAAAAGTCAAACAGTACAATGGATACTGAAAACCATATCAAAAACGGAGCAAAGCCCCAAAACACCATGGGGATACTAATTTTAGGCTTTGTTTTTACAGGTATATTTTTCTGCTCCTGTAATCAGAGGAAAACAGATTCAGTAGTAAGTGAAGGAAAAAAAGAAGCAATTGGCGTCTCTGATTCTATTATGAATACAAAAGAGGGTAATGTTATATATCTTGATGATGAGTGTCTGATAAAAGGAAAGTTATCCCCGCTTGAAGAAGGGTTAAGATATCAGTCTCTAAATATCTATTACAATTTTGCAGATTACATGACAGATACTGTTTTAATAGCTACTGACAGAAGTGACAGAACTGTTAGCATTGCTAATGATGGCAGCTTTGAAATACAATTATCGGCGCCGGAAAGTAAATTTTACCGGCCATTCTTTGCCGTTGGCAATTCTGTAATGCTTGCCGACTCACTAATTATTACTCCTAAGGAAACGCAGTGGGTTTATGCTTTTTTTACTGTGAAAATCAAACAATTCCCATGGAATGGTGGCTTTAATTATTATGAAGCTCCGGTTAATCCTCTTCAAAAAGATAAAAACCCCGCACCTGTTTTGTATTTCTATCTGGACAGAGATGCTGTTATGACTAAGACGGATGAATCGGATACAATCCATTTTAAAAAAGGATGGAATAAGATGGTTGGGTATGAAACAGATGTAATTGAAACAGCGTCTGAAACCCGGCTAACAATAGATTCATATTCGGAAGAATGGATATGGAAGCCTTTTCTTTTTTAATTACATAGTACAACAAGATTTTATCAAACAATTAAAATATTTTTTTATGGAACTGAACATAAATTTAGACAGAGTAATGGAGTCCGGAGACCATTTTAAAAACGGGGGGAGTCTGAAAAGCATGATGAGTAAGGATAATCTGATTAAAATATTGGCGTTTTTTCTTATTCTCACAGGAAGCGCTATGCCTGTAAATGCTAATGATAAGCCTTTGGGATCAGGTTTGTACCTGTTGGATGAAGATGTAGATGCGAACAGTTCCCTATTGTACGTAAAAATCACATCTTCCCAATATTCCGAATTAATATCAAAATGGGATTATTCAAACACCCTGCAGTCAATATCCAATACAATCTACGAAAAATTGAACGATGATTTCGACTTTATTTTTTTCGTTCTGGATAGAGATGGCAATCAGTATCAGACCGGTTATTCATTGGATTTTGAAGGTGTTAATAATCTTATTAGTAATAACATACAGGGATTAGGCAAGTCGATGTTTTCAGACGCGACGTCCTGGGGTTCAAATGGCAAATTGAAATCTGCAATCTATCTACCTTCCTATGATGCGATTCTTACCGGACCTGCATTGCACGAGCTGGGTCATAGTTGGGGCGCTAATATTTGCATGACCTATGACCAGGATGGTTCGCTTTATGATTTACATTGGGGTGTAAGCAATGCAGGAGGACAGCTTGGGGGATTTCGGTATGTGCGGACAGTGGAAGAAAACAGTGGCGGGATACAGGGAAAAACAAAATATCAGGCAAGTTTTTCATCCCCGGAAGTTAATACGGACGGTTCGTTTAAATATGGTGGATTTGGAATAAATGCCAATGGCGGCAATTCAGTTCCTTATTCTGATATAGAACTCTACTTGATGGGGATGAAGTCGGCACAGGATTTACGGAATTCTAATTTCAGACTGGATATTTACAGCGGGAATTCTTCTGATGATTCTTTCAACAGTGGTTATTTCTATTCTACCAATGTAACATCTTATACCATAGATGATATAATTGCTTTGAACGGGAACAGAGTTCCTGACAGTAACACTTCTCAAAAACGTTTTAAAATATTAACCGTTGTGCTCTCGGTAAATGGAAATTCAGATAATCGCTTTGAAGAAATCATTGACCATATAAGATGGTTTGCCGCTCCTGTGTCAGATAATACATACGATTGGGTAGTAAACTTCAGCCAGGCAACGCAAGGGACAGGCTCTCTGGAAGTTAATGGAATAAAAAACAGCCTTAGGGAAAACATCACATTTGAAGAATTTGAAATTGTTAACGGTACCTTGACTGGATATTACGGCGCAGGCGGAAATGTGATCATTCCTGATGGAGTACATACGATTGGCGCTCAATCTTTTGCCAATAATCATAGCATAATATCTGTTACTATCCCTGAAGGAGTAGCCGTTATTCAACTTGCAGCTTTTCAGGAATGTATCAATATGTCTGCAATTTCATTCCCCAATAGTTTAGAAATTATATATGAATGGAGTTTCCATGGTTGTAATAGTTTGACCGAAATCACAATACCTGAAAAAGTGCATCATATAGGCGCTAATCCGTTTCAAAGTTGCCAGAATTTAACGACAATCCATGTGAATGTAAATAACAAGCATTATATCTCGGAAAATGGCGTGTTATTCAATAAAGATAAAACATATTTAATAACCTATCCGGGAGGAAAACAGGGGAAGTATGATATTCCGGAAGGAGTGATAAACATTAGAAAAGCTTTTTTTGGCTGTAAAGGAGTCACATCCGTAACATTTCCAAGCACGTTACATATCATTTCAGAATCTTCTTTTTATGAATGTACCGGATTAACCGAATTAACAATTCCGAATACCGTAAAAAGTTGGGGAACAGGTGCCTTTTATGGTTGCACATCATTGTCGCATGTAACCGTACCGGGACATATAAGACAAAATTATAATGATGGTATATCGGGCGAATTGTCTGATTCCGAATATACAACATTAGGATTTGCTACATTTTACAACTGTATCGGCTTAAGATCTGTAATAATTGAAGAAGGTATAACTGATCTTGGAGGAATGGTATTTGATGGTTGTTCTAATCTTGCTGAGGTTTCCCTGCCAAACAGTCTGACCAACTTAGGATGGCAAAGCTTTATGCGTTGTGTAAATCTTAAGACAATTGATATTCCCGGTAAAGTAACAGAACTTTCGACATATTGTTTTGCTTATTCCGGATTGACCTCTGTAGTGATTCCTGAGAGTATAACTTTTATGGATAGAGGCGTATTTGCTTATTGTGATGACCTGAAAGAGGTTGAGGTAAAATGGAAACAACCCATGACGAATTTATCTAATGGAATATATGGAGATGAACCTGTATTTACAAACGAATGGGAAAAAACTTTATATGTTCCCGAAGGAACAAAAAGTTTATATGAAAATGCTGCTCCATGGAGATATTTTGGTACTATCATGGAGAAACCGGCAACATCTGTTCCGAACATAATAAAGGAGATAGATGTTTATGCTTCCAACAACATTTTGTATATCAACTCATCAAAACATGAAACAATATACATTTATTCTATAACCGGAAAGTTGCTCTTTGAAAGGAGTATACAGGAGGGGAATCATCAGATTTATTTAGGCGCTATGAATGATAAAATTGTGATTATCAAAGGCAGCTCCGGCTGGGCAAAAAAAATAATCCTTTAATGCCCTCAAGAAGTATATAATAATAAAAACGGAGAAGCCGATAGCCGCAAGTGGAGGCAATTTTTTATGTTTAACTTATATAATTGGAAAGATATGAGAAATATTTTAGCTGGTATAATATTTTTGGGGTGCGTATGGCAAGTAAAGGCACAAATACCCGAAATTGAAATGGTATTTGTAGAAGGAGGAGTTTTTACAATGGGGTGTACCGATGAACAAAAAGAATTCGACCCTGTATTTGAAGATAATGGTGATGGGACTTATACAGTTACAAGAACAGTTGTATTGTTCAATGGCGCTTGTCAAGAAGACGAATTGCCCACGCACAAAGTTCAGTTGAATGATTTTTACATTGGGAAATTTGTAGTTACACAAAATCAATGGGAAACAATTATGGGAGATAATCCTTCTTGGTTTCCACTCCCCAAAAAAGACAACGACAACTTTCCTGTGGAAGGTGTTAGTTTCTATGATGTTCAAGAGTTTATTAATAAACTTAACACAAAATCGGGAAAGAATTATCGTTTGCCAACTGAGGCAGAATGGGAATATGCTGCACGAGGTGGTAATAATAGCAAAAACTACAAATATAGCGGAAGCAATAATGCAGAAGAAATAGCATTTTTTGCAAGTTATTTTGGAACGCAAGAAGTGGGGAAGAAGAAACCTAATGAATTGGGCATTTATGATATGTGCGGTAATGTTTGGGAATGGTGCAGTGACTGGTATGGATTATATACATCTCAATATCAATTAAATCCCAAAGGTGCATCATCAGGTAGAAGTAAAGTTATACGTGGAGGCGAATGGGGAGAGAAAAAGTCTGATGAATTAAGAGTTTCTTTCAGAGGAGCAACTTTACCTGATAATAGTGGAGGCAATATTGGTTTTAGATTAGTATTGGAAAAATAATTTCATAATGAAAATCAAAAATCTGTTATTGATAATGTCAATGGTATGTGGTAATGGTTTGTTGTTTTCGCAAACTACTACCACTGCTTTTGATATTGAAAAAGAGTTTTATTCGGCAACTTCGAAGTATGAATCGGGAAAAATAGAGGAAGCAAAGGATATTTTTCAGCGTATTGAAAAAACAGCAAATCATAATCAATCGTATTTTATACAAACATTATATTATTTAAGTGAAATATATTTTGAACTTGGAAATAACAGACAAACAGAAGAATATCTTTTAAAAACAAAGCAATATTTAGATAATGATCAACCAATTTATGCCCAGATTATGGCTAATCTGGGAACTTTATATCTCAATTTGGCAGATTTCAATAATGCCGAAAGATGTTTTCTCGAAGCAAAAGATTATTATGAAAATCATCTGTCCGATTCGTATGTTTATGCAGAATTGTTAATTTCGATGTGTTATCTTTACAATGAATTTGGGAATTATAACAAATTGAGTGGTTTTACCAATGAAGTTGAAGGCGCTATCTCATTCATTCAACCTGAAAATACACAAAAGTATGCAAAATTACTTTTGCAAGCAGGCGAGGCTATTTCTTTGAGAGGCAATTTCATTTTTGGCGGGTATGCTGCAAACTGGAAAAACATGTCGTTTTGGCGTGCAAATTCTTATTTTGACAAAGCAGTGGAACTATTTGAAAATCATCTTGGTCGCAATAACATTGATTATTGCAGAGCACTTATTATGTATGCTAATATGCAAAGTCGCAGAGCGCAGTTTGATGAGGCTGTAAGCAAAATTGAAGAAGCAATACAGATTTTAGAAAAATTGAAATTGACAAATAATAATCTGTACTTGTATGCGCTGAAAATATTATATGACATTAATATCAGAAACGATGATTATCGAGAAGCCCATAAAATAAATGAGAAATTATGTGAATTACAAACCTCTTTAATAATTCAAAATTTCTCGTTTTTATCAGAACGGCAACGAATTCTATATTGGAATAATCTACAAAATGAGTTTGAAACAAATTATGCTTTTGCCAAATCGACTTCTGCATATAATAATACGCTGTTTTCAAAAGGCTTATTAATGCAAACAGATATCCATTTGCGTAATTCTATTTTTGCCTCAGACAATAAAGAACTCATAAAGAATTATGAACGCTTGGATAGTATTAATGCCGAAATAGTAAAATTTGAAAAATCGGGAAATAGTAGTACGATAATACTACAAAAATTTGAAAACGAAAAAGACAGTCTTGATAAATTAATAACTCGGACATCTCATGTGTATGATTTACTGAAAAGAGAATTTTCTTCAACTTGGCAAAATGTGCAACAAAAACTTGATATAGATGATGTTGCTATTGAATTTATTCAATTTAACCCTTTCTTTGAGGAGTTTGAAAAGGATTCAATGCGGTCTTTTCATGATGCAATAATTGACTATAAAAAAGTATATTATGTCGCCCTTGTCCTCCGTCCTGGCATGGAAGCGCCTGCATGGATTCCGCTCTGCGAGGAAAAGGATTTACAGACATATTTTGATAAAGCAAAAGGCGCCTTAAATGATAATCAAAAGACAAACAGACTTTACAGTATTTTTGGCGCCGAACTGTACAATCTTATCTGGCAACCGTTAGAAAAAGAACTGAACGACGTAAAAACAGTTTATTATTCTCCATCGGGATTGCTGCATAAAGTTTCGTTTGACGCGATTCCTGTGGATGGCACGAGGCTTTTCGACAGATACGAAATGAAACTTGTATCAAGTACGCGCGAAATCAAGCGGTTAAAGGAAGAAAAAGCCGAAATCCGGAGTAACTCGACTGTGCTTTATGGAGGAATCATTTACGATACCGATTCCGTCAGTTTGAAAAGTGAAGCCGCCCGGTATGCTCAATCGCAACAGACCGCCGCTTTTACTGTTCGCGGTTCGGCTGGAGTTATGGAACCCTGGAAAAAGCTGGAAGGCAGCCAGCGCGAGATGGAACAAATTGCAGAACTGTTAAACAGACATCAAATTGAACATAAAACTTTTACAGGTATTTCCGGCAATGAAGAAAGTTTTAAAAATCTGAGCGGAAAGCATACAAATCAGATTGTAATCTCAACGCACGGCTTTTTCCTGGAAGATATTCAAAAGGATAACAACGCAGACTTAATCCGGCGTTTGGGCGGTGGCGTTCAAAAGCCGTTTGAAAACCCACTTTTGCGTTCGGGTCTGGTCATGGCAGGCGGGAACAGGGTTTGGATGGGACAGCCTCCCATCGAAGGCATCGAAGACGGTATCCTGACCGCCGACGAAATATCAAAACTCAACCTGATCAACACCAGTCTTGTCGTGCTTTCCGCCTGCCAGACGGGACTTGGCGAGGTACAGAACAGCGAGGGGGTGTTTGGCTTGCAGCGTGCCTTCAAACTTGCCGGCGTCGAAAGTCTGATCATGAGCCTCTGGGAAGTGGACGACGCAGCCACCCAAATCATGATGAGCGCCTTTTACGAAAACCGGCTCGGCGGCAAAACAAAACAGGAGGCATTCCGGATCGCCCAAAAAACAGTACGCGAATATGCAGAGAATGATTATTCTTCACCCTATTACTGGGCGGCATTTGTGATGATGGATTAATATCGTATGCAAGGCGATCTGTGTAAAGGACACTTGCGCACCCAATTGGCTCCTTAATGCAAAGGAGATCCTGAAACGAGTTCAGGATGACGTAAGGGGTTTTTTAGATGTGTCCTTTATTGATTGCCAGTCCTCGCTTACAGGAAAAGGTATTGTTTGGCTGAAAAATTTAATTTTCATTTTTCATTTTTCAAATCTTTTGTACTTTTGTCGGGTTGATAGCATAAAAAAAACGGATGGCAACCTTTTTATTTGACAGGATAGTATATGGACCGGTGTATAGCCGCCGGTTGGGAGTTTCGCTGGGGGTGAATATTTCGCCGGCTGACGGGAAATGCTGTTCGTTTAACTGTATTTATTGTGAATGTGGATTGAACGAACAACGTCAGCCCCAACAACAAACGCCCAGGCGGGAAGAAATACAAAAGGCGATAGAAGCGAAATTGTTGCAGATGAGGGATGAAGGGAAAGACCCTGATGTGCTCACCTTTTCGGGAAATGGGGAGCCTACGCTTCATCCCGGCTTTGCAGGTATTATCGACGATACGTTAGAGTTGCGTGATCGACTGTGTCCTCAGGCGCGTGTAGCTGTACTGTCGAATTCGACCATGTTACATCGGGAAGATGTTTTTCAGGCATTATGTAAGGTAGACGACAATATCATGAAATTAGATTCGGTACTGGACAGTCGTATCCGTCAAATCGACGATCCGGCAATCAAAGATTTTGCTGCCGATGAAATCGTCCGCCAGCTTTGCCGGTTCGATGGACAAATCATTATCCAAACCATGTTTTTAAGGGGCGAACGTGATGGCGTCGTCATTGATAACACCCTTTCAGCCGAAGTCGATGCCTGGATCGCCGCATTAAAGAAAATCAATCCACGCAAAGTGATGATTTATACCATCGCCCGCGAAACACCCGTGAAATCGCTTCAAAAAATCCCTGTATCCGAACTGGAATCCATTGCGGAACAGGCGCGTAAAGAAGGATTTGAGGTTTTTGTGGCTGGGTAAGTTTTTGGGAGAAACACTTTCATCCTTTGCGTTCTTCATCCATTGCTTTATTTACCGAGCCATGTATCAACAAGAGTCTGCGAGCTTGCGCTTCGTCGATATGTAATTCGTCCATCAGCATCCGGGCGCCGCGTCCGATCAGTTTTTGATTGGTGAGTTGCATATTAACCATTTTATTCCCTTTCACACGCCCCAGCTTAATCATCAGGGCGGTGGATATCATATTGAGAATCATTTTTTGTCCGGTGCCGGATTTCATCCGTGAACTGCCAGTCACATATTCGGGGCCTACGACTATTTCAATCGGGATATCAACCTCAGCCGAAACGGGAGAATCGGGATTACTGGCTATCGAAGCCGTCAGAATCCCTTCTTTCCGGGCCGAACGTAAAGCGCTAACTACATAAGGCGTTGTGCCCGAAGCAGCAATCCCAACAACGGTATCCTGTACATTAATCTGATATTCCAACAAGTCTTTCCATCCCTGTCCGGTATCGTCTTCCGCATTTTCGACAGGCGACCGGAGCGCCCGATCTCCTCCGGCAATGATACCGATAATTAAATTGGGCGGCAACCCGAAAGTGGGCGGTATTTCCGAAGCGTCGAGAACGCCTAACCGTCCGCTTGTCCCGGCGCCGATATAAAATAACCGTCCCCCTTTTTGCATCCGCGGAATCAACCGGTTCACTAATTTTTCAATTTGAGGAATCACTTTCCGGACAGCCAATGCTACCCGCCGGTCTTCCGTATTGATATCTTCTAATAATGTACGAACCGTTTTCTGCTCCAGGTCGTCATAAAGAGATGATGATTCCGTTATCTTGATAAAATGACCCATCGGCAAAGAGTTTAAGAAGAATGAAAGGCGATTAAGCCTTGTAAAGGCGACTTGGATACCATCCCCATCCGGATACCTGTTTCGGTGGCAGCCTTTGTCAGGATATCTTTATAGTAGTATGCGACGGAACCTGTGAAATGTACAGGCCAGGTATGGTAATCATATTTCATTACATTCCGCACAATAAACGACTTGAAACTGTTTAATACCAACGCATAAATCATCGGTTCACAGATATTTTCCGCCAGGAAAGGTGACAGTCCCGCCAGAAAACGGTTAGGAAAAGGCTGTCGATAGACACGGTCAATAATTTGCGCCGGTGTCAGATCATACTGTTTCAAAAACCTGTCTTTCAATTCTTCCGAAATCATACCCTTGAGAAGGTCGCCGACTAATAATTTTCCCAATACGGCGCCTCCTCCTTCATCGCCTAAAATATATCCAAGGGGCGAAACATTGTGCGCAATGTGTTTTCCGTCGTAAAAACATGAATTAGAGCCTGTCCCCAGAATACAGGCAATGCCGGGGTTTCGACCGCAAACGCCCCTGGCGGCAGCCAACAGATCGGTATACACCTCGACTACAGGAACATTCATTACATTTCCAATCGCCTCTTTTACGACATCCACTTTCTCAAATGCACAACCGGCGCCATAAAAATAGACTGCCTCAAAGTCTGTTTTTTCTACCTCTAACTGAGGGAATAATTCATGCGTCAGCCGGTCGCTGATCTCTTCTTTCGACTGAAAATAAGGATTGATACCCGAAGTTCGAATCGCCTGAAGCGAATTTCCGGATTCGGCTATACACCAGTTTGTTTTGGTCGAACCACTGTCTGCTATCAGAATCATAACTCAATCCTCCAAAAATATTTCACCGAAAAATTCGGGGCAATGATAGTTAGGCTGGGGTAAATTGATCGGGCTCCAGGTCACATAATGCGGATTTTCGGTCATATCCGCACATTTGTAGAAATTCCCGAAAATCTTGACAGGCAGATTCTCAGCATCCAATCCCATTACTTTAAATGGGATTGCTGTAATCAATTCCCAGGTATAAATTCCTTTTTTCTCTTCAAATGCCTCTTGCTGTAAGGTTGTGTAACGTCGGATGCTTCTAAATTCATCGGGAGTGAGCGGGATACTTATTTCGCGCGTCTGATGCCGGCAGGCATAACATGTTCCGATGCAATTAAATTCGAAATTGATGTAACTCATCTCATCGGCTTTTCGCATAAAAAACTCGACACAACTGTCGTAATGGACAAAATTGCCGTCTGTGTCGTTCATCGCCCTGATTGATAATCCCTTGACAAAAAAATGGAGGTATAAATCTTCTTTCCCCCGGGCAATATCAAAGGCAACAACCGGTTTATAAGGAAAAGATTTTCTCCAGTTCAAGATGTCAATGCTTTCGCGTATAGCGTTTATTTCCATCAGAATAGCTACATCAGACAGCTTGTGCCCGTCTAATGATGGGACAAAAGGTACTTTTAATGATTTCATCATCCAATGTTGTTATTTTTGCACAAAGATAAGTTTATTTCTCAAAATTTTAAAATACATCTGTTTATTACGCTGTTCAATCTGTTTGTTTATTGTGTAAAAATTGTTGAAACCGGATTTTTCGCTATCTTTGCAATCGGATTTTGATGAAACAAAACGCTTTTCTACGATGCAGAAGCAGCACTTACAACAGAAATTACAACAGCGGATTTCGCCTCAGCAGATTCAGTTTATCCGTTTGCTGGAACTTCCTTTCCTTGAAATTGAAGAACGGATCAAACAGGAATTGGATGAAAATCCGGTGTTGGAAGAAGGAAAGGACAGCCTTGATGATGATTTGGAGGAAACAGATTATGAGCCGGATGATATGTCATTGTCCAACGAAAATGATACAGACCTTATCCTGGGCGATTACCGGACGGAAGACGATATTCCGGATTATAAACTAAACGAACTGCATAGCAAGGCGGAACGGAGGGAAGATATTCCTTTTTCTACTGGATCTTCGTTGCATGAACATTTGGTGGAACAATTGGGATTGAGGGCGTTATCGGCGAGAGACCGGAAAATCGGAGAGTATATCATTGGCAATATTGATGATGACGGTTACTTGCGCCGTGATCTTCGCGCGATAACAGACGACTTGATTTTTAAAGCCGGAGAAGATGTGCAGGAAAAAGATATTGAACCGATATTGTCTGTCATTCAGGATTTCGATCCGACCGGTATCGCTGCCCGCAACCTGCAGGAGTGTCTGTTATTACAGCTGAAAAAGAAGAAACAAACCAAGGAAGTCGAACTTGCCGTTCAAATCATTACACATTACTTCGATGCTTTTACCCGAAAACATTACGAAAAAATACGCTACAAGCTTGTGATAAGTGAAGAAAGACTGAAGGAGATTCTTTCGATTATCACTACGTTGAATCCCAAACCGGGCGGCAGTTGGAGTGATTCGGCTGATCTGGCGATGAACCAAATCATCCCGGATTTTATTGTGGAAGCATACAACGGCGAACTGACACTGACGCTGAATCAACGGGGCATACCTGATTTACATGTCAGCCGCGAATATGTAGCCATGTTGCAGGATTATACGGGAAACAAGGTCAATCAGACCTCCGAATTGCGTGAAGCCATCCTGTTTGTCAAACAGAAATTAGAGTCTGCCCAATGGTTTATTGACGCCGTTCGACAGCGTCAGGAAACACTTCAACAGACGATGCAAACCATTCTTTTCCTTCAAACAGAGTTTTTCCTCACAGGCGACGAATCCAAGCTTCGCCCAATGATACTGAAAGATGTGGCCAAACGTTCGGGATACGATATTTCCACCATCTCGCGCGCAAGCAACTGTAAATATGTACAGACAAATTTTGGGATTTATCCGTTAAAATACTTTTTCTCCGAGCCAGCACAAAATGATAGCGGCGAGGAAATTACTACCCGTGAAGTGAAAAAGATCCTGAAAGAACTTCTTGATGCCGAAGATAAGCGGAATCCTGTCAAAGATGATGTCCTGATGGAGCAGCTCAAAGAAAAAGGATATTCAATTGCCCGGCGTACGGTTGCCAAATACCGTGAACAAATGGGCGTCCCGGTTGCCCGTCTCAGAAAAGAATTGTAATTTTCAACTACATACAAAGTAAAAACTTAAAAAAACAAACAAAATGAATTTTCCGTCAGATTTAAAGTACACCCAAGATCACGAATGGATACGGTACGAAGGCGAAACAGCCTGTATCGGTATCACGGATTATGCGCAAAGCCAGCTCGGCGAGATTATTTATGTGGATATCACCACCGAAGGCGAGACACTTGGAAAGGACGAAGCGTTTGGAGCGATTGAAGCCGTCAAGACCGTTTCCGATTTGTTGATGCCCGTTTCGGGAGAAGTATTGGAAGTCAATCCGGCATTGGAGGACAAACCGGAATTAGTGAACGAATCGCCCTACGATGAAGGATGGCTGATTAAAATTAAACCGGTTGATTCCTCTGAAGCGGACACACTGTTGACTGTGGCAGATTATCAGGCATTTATCGGTATATAGGGCAATGAATCCGTTAGTTAGTATTATCATGGGCAGCACTTCCGACCTTCCGGTGATGGAAAAAGCTGCCCGTTTCTTAGACGAGATGGAAATCCCGTTCGAGATGAATGCCTTGTCAGCCCACCGTACACCGGAAGATGTCGAGCGATTCGCCAAAGGCGCGAAACAGCGGGGCGTGAAGGTGATTATCGCGGCTGCCGGCATGGCTGCCCATTTGTGTGGCGTGATTGCTTCGATGACTACGCTTCCGGTGATCGGCGTCCCGATCAATGCGTCGCTCGACGGAATGGATGCCTTATTAGCAATCGTACAGATGCCTCCCGGCATTCCCGTCGCAACGGTCGGCATCAATGGCGCTTTGAATGCAGCCATTCTCTCAGCTCAAATGCTGTCGCTAAGCGATGAATCCATCCAAAACCGTTTGAGCAGCTACAAGGAGAATCTGAAGAAAAAGATTATCAAGGCAAATGAGGAGTTAGCCCATATAACATTCAAGTATAAGACCAATTGACGAAAAGATGTCTCAACCCTGACAGGGGTTCATGGCACCGGCGTCGACAGACTTCAGTCGTATGGATCGGAAATACTCCGCTGGGAGGATCGTATCCGGTACGCATTCAATCCATGGCGGACGTTTCGACCATGGAAACGGATGCTGCTGTCGAACAGGCAATCCGGATGATTGAAGCCGGCGCCGAATATATCCGGTTTGCCGCACAGGGCGAACGGGAAGCACGAAACTTGGGGAAAATCAGGCAAAGACTGCACAAAAAAGGATATCATACTCCTTTGGTTGCCGATATCCATTTCAATCCGAAAGCGGCCGATATCGCTGCCGAATATGTCGAAAAAGTGCGCATCAACCCCGGAAATTATATTGATAAAACCAAAACATTTCAACAAATTGATTATACGGACGAAGCGTATGCGGCAGAAATACAAAAAATACGCGATCGTTTGATTCCTTTCCTCAAACATTGCCGTAACAATCAGACTGCCATCCGGATAGGGGTGAATCATGGTTCGCTGTCCGACCGTATCATGAGCCGTTATGGAGATACCTCCGAAGGGATGGTCGAGTCGTGCATGGAGTTTCTTCGCATATGCAAAGAAACAGGATTTGAGAATGTTGTGATTTCGATCAAGGCATCCAATACGGTGATAATGGTGCGGACGGTACGTTTGCTTGTCGAAACAATGCAAACCGAAGGAATGCAGTATCCATTGCATCTGGGAGTGACCGAAGCAGGCGACGGTGAAGACGGGCGTATCCAAAGCGCTGTCGGGATAGGTTCTCTTTTGATAGACGGGATAGGCGATACGATTCGCATTTCATTAAGCGAACCGCCCGAAGCCGAAATGCCTGTTGCACGCAAACTGGTCGATTATATAAAAATTTGTCACACAGCCCAATTCGAAGTTTTTCAGGAAAATGATGATAGGTTGTTATTAAGCAATCCTGAGAAAATCAACCTGTTTGATTGTTACCGTCCGGCTCGTCCGGCAGGTAATATCGGAGGGCAACATCCTCCGGTGGTAATCTCCGGCAGGCAGACCGGAAATTTCATCATCGACCCCCTAAACAAACCTGATTATCTGTATATCGGTTCTGAAGACACCTTCGCCTTACGAGAGAGCGGGGAGAGAGGTTGCCTGATTGATATCGACCATTGGCATAACCAGCCGAATACATACCCTTATTTTTATGTACGGGATATAGATAAGCTACAAACAACGCAATCGGATATAAAATTCATGGAACTGACTTTCTCTGAACTGGATGATATTTTATTGAAAATTCTCAGAGAAGATCCGGCAATGGTGGTTGTTCTGAAATGCGAACCTGTTGAGTGTATCGCTGCAACCCGCAGTTTTGTTCGTCGTTTGATGGATGCAGGTTGTGACGCACCGGTGATCATACGTTGTGATTACCGTGAAACAGATCATGAAAGCCTCCAAATCAAAGCCGCAGTCGATTGCGGAGCGTTGTTGGTTGACGGAATCGGCGACGGCTTGTTTCTAACGAATGAACAAACAGCGCCTTGTCTGACCGATCGTTTGATGTTCGGTATTCTGCAGGCTGCCCGTCGGCGCATCAGTAAAACCGAATATATTTCCTGCCCCGGTTGCGGACGCACATTATATGACCTTCAAACGACCATTGCCCGGATAAAAAATGCCACCTCCCATCTGAAAGGACTTAAAATCGGAATCATGGGATGCATCGTCAACGGACCGGGCGAGATGGCTGATGCAGATTATGGTTATGTTGGGGCAAGCAAAGGGCGTATCAGTCTGTATAAAGGTAAAACGTGCGTACTGAAAAATATTCCCGAAGAAGAAGCTGTTGAACATTTGACTAAGCTCATCAAAGCGCATGGAGATTGGTAAATTGTCTGCTGTTTTCTATCCCTCTTTGAAAATAAATGATCCCGATTTATTGGAAGAGCAGGAGATGGGGTTGGTTTTTTTAATCATTTTAACATATCAACCTTTGTTTTTTGCAAAAAAATTCATACTTTTGCACCAATTTTTTCAAAAACATTTGATTTCTTGTACTTACTGTTTATTAATTATTATACCTAATTATCAAAAATTTTTAAAAAAATGGATGTAAATTTTGTTCCGTGGATTGTTTTGGCAGCGTCGTTTGTTGCCTTGGGCTTCGCCTTTTATTTCTTCAAATCTGTGATGAGTGAGAGCGAAGGTACCGACACGATGAAAGAAATTGCTTCGCACGTACGTAAGGGAGCAATGGCTTATTTGAAACAACAATACAAAATTGTTGTGATTGTTTTTATCGTTTTATGCGCGTTTTTTACTGTACTGGCGTTGTTTAACCTTCAGAACCCATGGGTTCCTTTTGCTTTCCTTACGGGAGGTTTCTTTTCCGGTTTGGCGGGTTTTATTGGCATGAAAACTGCCACGTATGCTTCGGCGCGTACTGCCAATGCGGCGAGTCGGTCGCTTAACAGCGGTCTGAAAGTCGCTTTCCGTTCGGGCGCTGTCATGGGCTTGACGGTAGTAGGCCTGGCGCTGTTAGACATTGCCCTGTGGTATTTGGTATTGGATCATTTTGTGGTTGCAACCGGAGCGCAAAAAATGGTGTATATCACGACCACGATGTTGACTTTCGGTATGGGCGCTTCCACACAGGCGTTGTTTGCGCGTGTGGGCGGCGGTATTTATACCAAGGCAGCCGACGTGGGCGCCGACCTTGTAGGTAAAGTCGAAGCGGGCATCCCCGAAGACGATCCGCGCAACCCGGCCACCATCGCCGATAACGTAGGCGACAACGTGGGCGACGTAGCCGGTATGGGCGCCGACCTGTACGAGAGTTATGTAGGCTCTATTCTGGCAACCGCTGCATTGGGCGCTGCCGCATTCGTTGCAGTACCCGACATGCAAATAAAAGCCGTTTTTGCGCCCATGCTGATTGCAGCCATTGGCGTCGTGCTGTCGGTTTTCGGTATTTTCTTAGTTCGCACAACGGACAACGCCGGCGCAAAACAACTGTTAGGCGCTTTGGGACGGGGCGTAAACACAAGTTCCGTATTAATTGTCCCTGTCTCTTTCTTGGTTTTATGGGCTTTGGGTCTTCCCAACTGGGTAGGTATTTCGTGTTCGGTTATCGTAGGATTGCTTGCAGGCGTTGTCATCGGACAAGCCACAGAGTATTTCACCTCGCACTCCTTTAGGCCGACGCAGAAAGTTGCGGAAAGCGGCCAAACAGGCCCTGCAACCGTTATCATTTCCGGTCTTGGCTTAGGCATGTTGTCTACTGCCATTCCGGTAGGCACCATCGCGGTAGCCATTATTCTTTCGTTCCTTTGCGCGATTCATTTTGACGTAGCCAACATGATGTCGGCAGCCAATGTGAGTCTTGGCTTGTATGGTATCGGCATTGCCGCTGTCGGGATGCTTTCCACGCTGGGTATTACGTTAGCGACCGACGCTTACGGCCCCATTGCCGACAATGCAGGCGGAAACGCCGAGATGAGCGGTTTGGGCCCCGAAGTCCGCAAGCGCACCGATGCGTTGGATGCGTTAGGCAACACCACTGCCGCTACGGGTAAGGGATTTGCCATCGGTTCAGCCGCTTTGACAGCGCTGGCGCTGTTGGCTTCGTATGTCGAAGAAATTAAAATTGCTTTACAACATGCAGGTGAAACCGTTTTGACCCTTGTTGACGGAACAAAAGTGGTAATCGCTGAGGCGACAGTTGTTGATATGATCAATTATTATCAGGTCAGCATCATGAATCCCAAAGTGTTGATAGGCGTTTTCCTTGGTTCGATGATGGCTTTTGTGTTCTGCGGTTTGACGATGAATGCCGTAGGACGCGCTGCCCAAAGCATGGTGGAAGAAGTACGCCGCCAGTTCCGCGAAATCAAGGGTATCCTTACCGGCGAGGCTCAGCCCGACTATGCGCGTTGCGTTGAAATATCAACGTTAGGCGCTCAA
>Ga0099364_10002488_pt1 | contig 29278 bp, 27 predicted proteins | sample TergutTh196P3_FD_73070 | JGI IMG/M metagenome (GOLD analysis project Ga0099364, IMG submission 73070) | Microcerotermes parvus P3 segment gut microbial communities from Pointe-Noire, Republic of the Congo - Th196 P3 | ecosystem: Host-associated > Arthropoda: Insects > Digestive system > Gut ...
ATGCAGACTAAAACAATGGACAGAAGCTTATGCTGATTTCGATGAAATTTTTGAATTGGAGCCAAACGTACACAACGCTATGCAATTAGCGACAACATCGGTTATGATGGGCGACATGCTTTGTGGTGAAACCTGGTTTAAGCGCGCCGATGAATTAAATCTTGAGCACAAGGAAGTCCTTCCAGTTAAGTTAAGAACCCATTTTCTCTCGGCCTTGAAACAATCGAAAGAATTTGCTACAGCAAAGCCTTATATGGATTGGGTTGCCGATGGCTATCGAGCACTTATTTCTACAGATGATCATTTTCTTGATGCAAGAGGTTTCCCCGACTTTGACACGTTTCTGGAGAAGTCTTTACGTATTTTGCAAGTCATCGCCTCAAAAGAAGAGATTCAGGCTTGGTATGAAGATCTTCATCAAGGAGTCGATAAAGAGGGGAAAGCGGCTATTGATGACTTTCTTAGAGCCTCTGGTTATAGCTAACCGTCCCTGAACAAAGCCTATTTTTGAAACTGTGCTGATAATCAGTCGACAATTTCGGCCCAGGTCGGCCAAGTTGTTCAAGCAAGTCCTCCCATATCAGGGCGAAAAGAAGCCGCAGCTTCCTGAGAATCATGTGCAGGTTATGACCCGCCCCGCAGAACACCGCATTGACGACCTTTGTGGCACGGAAAATACCCTGCCCATTGCCGCTCGAAGACCGACCAGTCGATCAACTGCGCCAGTTTCTACCAGCGGATGATCCATGTTGATGACATCGTCAAGACGGTGACGGAACAGATCTGCGCTCTGGGGAAACGATTCTTTGGGCTTCATCGGCGGATAAATTTGCAAGAAATATGCGGTATTTTAATCGATTTCTTGCAAATCGGGAAGCAAAAATTGGACAACTTTCTTAAAATAATCAAAGCGTTACACTATGTTCGGGACGACTATATAGTATCGCCGCTAGATTTTTGCCCAAATTGCAATACACCTGGTATGCACGGCGGCGAGGTTGCCCGCATGCACAGGAGGCGGCTATACGGTAGTGCCTCATTTTGAAATTCCTATTGAAAAGCGTGACCTGAACTGAACACTTCTCCTCCCCTCTGTCATCCTGCGCGAAGTCGCAGGATCCATGCGGTGTGTGGATTCTGCGACTACGCTTCGCTTCGCGCTGCAATGACAGGGGCGGAATTCCAAACTGAGACACTACCGGCTATACTACCAAATTGACAATACCACGCTAAACAGGGTTATCATGTTGAATCTTTCTGCTCCAGGAAAAGTCGCCCTTTCAACGATCCTCGCAACAGGCATCGGCATCCTTATATACTTGTGCATGGCCTTTATGTCGACAAGCTTTGGAAATACGCTCCCTGCCGGAGCCCCGGAATTTTCTGTTCCCACCCCCGAACGCCTTGGCGGAAAAGAACGCTTTCTGCTTCTGCTTTCAACCGACAAACCCATCTATAAGCCGGGCGAAACCGTTTACGCCCGCGCTGTAATGCTTCGTTCCGACACCTTCTTCCCCATGCAAAACAACAGTGGTGTCCTGCTTACCGTTACCGGACCCCGCGATAATGAGCTTTTCAAAACTCAGACTCTTACCCAGAACAGCACCGCCGGTTTTGCCTGGATCATTCCGCAAGGTACGCCCGGTGGTCGTTACAAGGCTTCGGTCACTGTAGGCGGCCTCACGAAGGCCGAGCGCCCCTTTGAGATCCGGGTGTACAATCCGCCTCGCCTGAAATCGCAAATCGAGTTCATGCGTGAAGGCTACGGACCAGGCGATGAAGTTGCAGCCGTTGTAAACGTGAAAAGAGCCGAGGGCGGTGTGCCGCAAAAAGCGCGTGTAACAGCGCTTGCCCGGGTTGACGAAGCCGAGGTTGCGCGTGTGCAATTACTTCTGGACAAGGAAGGTAACGCCAGGGTTTCTTTCAAATTGCCCAAAAGCATGGAACGGGGCGAAGGCACGTTGGCCTTCATGATTGAAGACGGCGGCGTGGTGGAAACCGCCACGAAAACCATACCTATTCTGCTACAGACTCTTGATATCGCGTTTTATCCCGAAGGGGGCGAGTTGGTAGCCGGTCTGCCTGGCCGCGTCTATGTGCAAGCCTTGCGTCCGGACGGAAAACCCGCCGACATCAAGGGCGAAATCATCCTGTTGGACAAAGACGACAAACCTGTCCCGCGTGGATCTTTAAAGCCTGCGGCCATGCTGACCACCACGCATGAAGGGCGGGGCATCGTGGAATTTACCCCGCAGGCCAAAGAGCGCTATGCCTTGCGCCTGCTTGAGCCTTCGGGCATTACCCGCGTTTTTCCGTTGCCAAAGGTAATCAACTCCGGTGTTGCCATCAGAGCCCATAAGCCGTCGTATGCGTTCAACGACGAAATAAAGCTGAATGTCATTTCCACAAAAGATTCCGGCGCAGCCTGGATCACTCTATATCATCGCGAACAGCTTGCCGCTCAAGCCAAACTCAAGGCTGGACGAAACAGCGTGAGCCTGAAACCCGGCGATGCCGAAGGCGTGCTCATTGCCACTGTTTGGGACAAATCCGGCAAGCCGCTGGCCGAGCGTCTGATATTCCGCGAGCCCAAATTCAAAGTGCAAATCGGCGTTAGCATCGAAACCCTTCCCGCCGGGGCGTCACCCACGCCCGGCAGCAAAGTGCGCCTGAAAATCGAGACCAAAGACGAAAAAGGCAACCCGGTAGAAGCCGTGGTGGGCCTCGCCTTGACCGACGACGCTGTGCTGGAGATGATCGAAAAACGCGATCAGGCACCCAGTCTGCCGGTGATGGTCTACCTTGAAAATGAAGTGAAAGACCTTGCCGACGCGCATGTGTATTTTGACGCCAAGAACCCCGAGGCAGTCCGCCAGATCGACCTGCTACTGGGCACGCAGGGCTGGCGGCGTTTTGTTCTTTCCCGCCTCGACGATGCCCTGAAGAATAACCCGGAAGACGCGCGCCGCGCCCTTGCCATAGTCGGGCCTGCGCCTGATGTCATAGTGCCGCAGCAGGTGCCAATGGACGGATTTCTTGGAAAGCGGGCCGCTGTGAAAGACGAGAATGTTCGCTTCCGGGACGAACCAGCAATGATGGCAGTGGAGGCCGCCGCGGAGGCCGCTCTGCCCGAAGCGGTACAACCAGCACCACCACCACCACCATTGCCGGACATGATACCGGAGGAAATGGAGGCGCCAGCGCCGATAGTAATAGGGGAGCCGCCGCAACCGGATATGGAGGCGCCAATAATGATGGTGCAACCAATAATGATGGAGGAAGAGGCGCTACGCAAACCGGCTGTGCCTACTATAACCATACGTGAATACGCGCATCAGGTGCGTCACGACCGCCGTCCCAACGACCGGGTGGATTTCGCCGAAACCTTGTACTGGAATGCCGGAATACGCACCAACCCCCGGGATGGCTTGGCCACCGTGGAGTTTGGTCTTTCCGACAGCGTCACCACCTTCCGTCTGCGGGCCGACGCCTTTGGCAACAATGGCGCCCTGGGCGAGACCACATATGAAATCGCATCTCTTGAACCTTTCTACATCGAGCCCAAGCTGCCGCCCGAAGTCGTAACCGGCGACCGGGTAAATATTCCGGTGGCCCTTGTCAATTCCATGCCCTATGCGCTTGACAAGCCAAATATTCTGGTGCGCGCCGAAGGTCTGAAGCCCGGCGCAGTTTCGGCCATGCCAAAAACATTATCCGCCGGGTCGCGTCCTCGCGCGCTGCTTGTCCTCGAACCGGACGTTGCCGACCAATACCCCCTTACTCTTAACGCGACGGCTGGCGGCTATACCGACTCGGTAACTCGTTCCATAAAGGTTTTGCCCCGTGGTTTCCCGGTGCAGTTGGACGCTTCCGGCATGCTTGGGCCGACCAGGCCTTTTGCCCGTTCTTTCACCGTAGCTGGCGAAATCGTGCCCGGCAGCATGCGCGCCGAGGCCAAAATCTATCCCACTCCGTTGGCCAACCTGGAAGAAGCCTTGAATGCGCTTTTGCGTAGCCCCCACGGCTGCTTTGAGCAGACCAGTTCCACCAGCTTTCCGTTGGTAATGGCCCAGCAATATTTCCTGAGCCATACCGGTGTTTCGCCCGAAAAAATCAAAAATGCCGAGAAGCTTTTGGACGAAAGCTACAAGCGCCTTATCGGTTTTGAGTCCAAAGACAGGGGCTATGAATGGTTTGGCGCGAATCCGGGGCATGAAGCCTTAACCGCTTACGGCCTCATGCAGTTTACTGAAATGAAAAGGGTAATGGCTGTTGACAGCGCCATGATCGAGCGCACCCGCAACTGGCTCATGGCTCGCCGCGACGGTCAGGGTGGATTTGAACGCAACCCTAAGGCTCTCGACTCCTTTGGCGCGGCCCCGATTCCGCTCACCAATTTATATATACTCTGGACTCTGCTGGAATCTGGCGAAAAGCCCTCCGACCTCAAGGCTGAAATAAATGCTGCCAAAAAGCTGTTGAGCGATACGAAAGATCCGTACCTGCTGGCCCTTGGAGCAAACGCCATGCATCTTGCGGGCGATAAAGAGGCGGCCCTCGCTGCCGCCCAAAAGGTGCAAGCGGCCCAGAACAAGGACGGCAGTCTGGCCGGTGCCGAAACTTCCATCACCCGTTCCGGCGGCGACGCCCTCAGAATAGAAACCACCTCGTTGGCCATTATTGCCTGGCTGCGTCTTGGCGATGAGTACGCGGGTACGGTTGAACTGGCCATGAACTGGTTGTTTGAAAACTGCAAAGCCGGGCGCTTTGGCAGCACCCAATCTACGATTCTGGCTCTCAAGGCCATCAACGCCTACGATGCTGCCCGCAGCAAGCCTAAAGCTCCGGGAAGAGCGCAACTCAAAATCGACGGCAAGCCTTTTGGCAACCCGATTGCTTTTGACAAAGACTCCAAGGGCGCCATCATGCTGCCGGATTTCAGCGCGGCCATGACTTCGGGCGAGCACAGGATTGAACTGGTCATGGAAGGCGGGGCCGATATGCCCTTTGTCGTAACCGTAACCTACAACACCTCACAGCCTGCCAACAGCGCTGAATCTCCGCTGTTGCTTTCTACCAAGCTCTCCTCTTCAAAAGTAAAGGAAGGGGAACTGGTGGATCTTAAGGTTAGAGTGGAAGCCAAGACCGACACTTCGATGCCTCTTGCTGTAATCGGCATGCCTGCTGGTCTTGAACCTCGGCACGAACGTCTCAAAGAGTTGGTAAGCGCCGGGCAAATTGCTTCTTACGAAATAATCGGGCGCGAACTGGTGCTGTACTGGCGAGTAATGAAAGGCAACACTAAAGTAGACTTGAGCATACCGTTTACGGCCAACATACCCGGCGTCTATACCGGGTCGGCCTCACGGGCCTACGCCTTCTACCTTGACGAGCACAAGCATTGGGTAAGCGGCGAAAAAATTGAAATAGAGGCCCAATAGCGTTATAAAAAAGTCCTTGGATATTAAAAGCTAGTCGGCCCTGAACAGTAGGGGTGCGATAAATCGCACCCCTACGTCATTCTCTCCCCCTATGTGGTCGGCCTTCCACAGGAGAGGAATTCGTTGAGCCTCATCAGAGGAAAAATTTGCACGAAATCCTTGTGTAATCCAATACCAAGACTGTCCAACTTCCGGGGGTCACATCAGGCTTGAGCTTGTGAACATCAACATGGCAGCGTTTCCACATGGAAACGTCTTCTGATGAGTGCGCCCGTATATCAATCAGTCGATGCTGGCGGCGAGCGCCGCGTAACGTCGGGCGAAGTGGTCGGCTTCGCATTTTCTCCGCGCGTAGCGCCTGCCGGTCGGAAGGCCGCGCAGAAATCCGGGTGGGTTTCGAGATGCGCGCCGCCGATGAGGTCGATGCAGTAGGGCACGGCGGGGAAGACGGCATGCAGGCATTCGGCAATGGCCGCCGGTTTGCCGGGCAGGTTGACGATGAGGCACTGGCCCCGGATACCGGCAGTCTGCCGGGAGAGAATCGCCGTCGGAACGGAGGCGAGCGAGACCGAACGCATCCGCTCGCCAAAGCCCGGCAACATTTTGGAACAGACCTTTTCGGTGGCTTCCGGCGTGACGTCGCGCAGTGCCGGGCCGGTTCCGCCGGTGGTGACGATGAGGCAGCAGGCTTCGCGGTCGCTGAGTTCCCGTAGCGTAGCTTCGATCAGCACTTCGTCGTCGGGGATGACGCGGGCAACGGCTTCCCAGGGGCTTTTGATCGCCTGGGTGAGCCAGTCACGGATGGCGGGGCCGCCCTTGTCTTCGTATTCGCCCAGGCTGGCCCGGTCGGAGACGGTGAGGATGCCGATGCGCGCGATGCCGTCGTTTTCCATGTCAAGAGTCATCCGTCAGGAGTAAAGATGCAGGCTGCTGCCGGGGAAGAGGGTAGTGCCGAACCAACTCAACAATAACAGAAGAAAAGCGACGGGAAGCGCCCAGATGACGGTGTTGTCTTCCCGTCCCTGGTGTCGCAGGTGGATGTAGACGAGGTAGGCCGCGCCGGTGATGAAGGCGAGCGTCTCTTTGGGATCCCACGACCAGTAGTGGCCCCACGCTTCCTTGGCCCAGATTGCGCCCAGCAGCAGCCCCAGCGCGAGGAAGCCGAAGCCGATGTAGACGAGGTTGTCGGTGAAGGCGAGCAGTTCCCGATGATTGTCGCCGCATTTCCTGCGCCGAACGAGCAGCATGCCGGCAGCCAGCGTGGCGACGCCGAAGAGGGCGTAAGCGATGATGTAGACGATGACGTGAGGAATGAAGAAAAAACTTTGCAGGGCGGGCATCAGCGCGATGGAGTGGATTTCCGGCTTCAGCAGGTTGATGGCGGTGAATATCGTTGCCACGGTGGCCGACAAAAGCAATAACCACGGGTAGTTCCAGCGCCGGTAGATGATGTATCCGGCAAGCGCCATGAACAGCGCGTACCAGAGCCGGGTCTCGCCCATCGTGCGCAGTGGCGGGCGCGAAAGGGCGTTCCAGAACGCAATGATGAAGCCAGCGAAAAGGGCGATGCCGACGAGCGCCAGCGCATCGACTACGTATACGGATCGGGACGATTGGGCGCGACGGCAGGCGAGCAGACCGGCGGCAAGCCAGCACACGGTAGCGGGGATGGCGATAAAGGGAAATTCGTTCCAGCTCATTTGATGCGCCTCCGCCTGCCCGCGCCGTTCCATGCCAGCAGGAGCGCCCCGAGCGCCATGAGCCCCATGCCTATTTGGGCGGGCAGCAGCCAGGGGTCGTAGACCAGTTCCATTTCACTCCATTGCGACATCTTTCCAAGCGCCTTTTCGTAACCGTACTGGTAGATCATCCAGTTTCCGATGGAGATGGGTTTGTTGACTTCCAGGACGGCGTCGATGGGCGCGCCGCCTTTCGGGATGATGGTGATGTCCGAGGCGTAGCGTTTGGGTTCCGCCTGTGTCATGGTGAGGACGTGATGATCGTCCAGGGGCAGCACCGAGAAAAATTCGATATTGATGCCGGCGGCAACCCAGCCCGTCCTGGTTTCTCCGGTAAGACGGTTTCGGGCGGTGACTCTTGCGGCAGGGGTGGATTCGGGCATCGGATTGAGATGGTATTCGTCGCCGACGCGCACGGCGGTATGCAGGTATTCATCGAGCGTGATGGCCCAGTCGCCGAGTCGTCCGTCGGGGCGCTTGGGGTCGATCTGGAAGAACGCCTGCTTGGGCCTGATCGGAGAACTGTCCTTTGGTTGAGGGTTGTCTTCGGATCGAGGTCGAGAATCGGATTCAGCCCGACGGTCAATGATTGTCAGGTTTGGCGGGTATTCTTCCATCGTGAATTTTTTGAGAGTGATGGCGATGGGGAGTTCCAGGACATCTTCGTCCTTGCTGTAGACGCGCCATTGTGTTTCTCCGGTATTCACATGCATGACGACACGTATCATGTCTGCCGCGCCGAATCCGGCAGAGACGAGCAGTATCCATAGCCCCAGGTGGTTGCAGATAAAGGTGATGTCCCGCCGGGAAAAGCGCAGGAGACGCTTGAAGGTGGTGATGCCCAAAGCGATGAGCGTGATGCCGTACAAGAGCACGAAGGGCCACGAGGAAGTCACCATCCTGAACCCGAGCCGTGAGACGAGATCGGATGCTTGCGATGGCAGCCGGGGAAGCTGCGGGGTCAATTCCATGTAGAGACCGAAGAGCAGCAACGCCACGGTGAGCGTGATGGCCAGCGGAATGCCTGCCATCCAGCGCACGAGCGGGGCGCTTTGAAAACGGACGCCGAGAATGATCAGCCCGGCCAGGATCGCGAGAGCGATGAGGTTTGCCGGGGAGTGCAGAAGTCCGAAGTCGAAATGACCGACGGTCAGTTGCAGCATGAAACCGACCAGGACAATACCTGCGACGAACAGGGCGGCTTCCGGGTATCCCAACGGGTATTGCCAGAGTTTTCTTGTCATGGAATGGGCGCCGGGAGCCTGGGAGAGGGGGAGAGGCATGTTCTTTTTCGGGTGAAAAGAATACCCGCCTTTCGGCGGGTATCGGGGTTGTTCAAGGAAGCACTGCCGCGCGCTGGCGCGCGGCAGATGTGCTTACCATTTCGGCTGTGGCTCAGGCTTCGCTGGCGCCCTGTGCGTGTTATCCGGATCAGCATACTGGTAGTTGTTATATTGATTCAGCAGATCAGGATCGGTCAGCTTGCCCCTTGACTTGGCGTCTTCGATCCACTTGGGAACGATAGTGGCCATGAATTGAGTCTTGTCGGCCTTGAATTTCTCCATGTCCAGACCGATGTAGGCTTGCGCCTTGGCCTTGTCGGTAACGTCAGGCATTGCAAACGTGACGCCCTTGGCGTCGAGAACCTTTTGTATTTCCATCTGCGCAAGCAGGCTCTTCTCGAGAGCAGCCGAGAGAATGCGCGCCGTTTCCACCGGGGCGTGGAAGGAAGCGCCATGGGAGGCTACGCCGTAGTCCCAACGCCAGCCGGCCTGACGGAGCAGTGCATGCGTGGCCTTGACTTCTTCCATGGAGGCTCCACCTTTCTTCAGCGCCGCTTCCGTCATGAGATGCGCCTTGGCAAGCTCTTCTTCGACACGGTTGCGGATCTCGAGGAGCTTGTCCTGGTGGTCATAGACGTAGCTCTTGAGCTTTTCCTCGCTGTCGCGGTGACAGGTCTGGCACGTTCCGGCAACGTTCTTGAGCGGACTCATGATCTGGTGGTTGGTAAACTTCATGCCACCCTCGGACTTGTAGGGCATGTGGCAGTCCGCGCACGAGACGCCGCGCTTGCCGTGCGTACCCAGGATGTAAAGCTCCCAGTCCGGATGTTGTGCCTTGAGCATCGGAGCCTTGCTCAGTGCGTGCGTCCAGTCGGAGTACGGCGCGTTCCCGTCTTTACCGTACCTGGGTTTGTCGTAGTACTCTTCCATGTTCTCCAGGGAATAGCCATAGTCCCACGGGAAGGTCAGGTACTTGTTGCCGTCGGGCATGCCGCCCTCGGCAAAGTAGTACTCGACGTGGCACTGGGCGCAAACGAGGGAGCGCATTTGTTGTGGGCTGGCTGTATTGACATCAATGTCACGCCGTTTGAAGGCTTCGACCAGCGCCGGGCGGGAGATGGAGAGCTTCATCGTCTTCGGATCGTGGCAGTCTGCGCAACCCAGGGGGTTCACGACCTCTTTCCCCAGTTCGCTCCAGTGGGTGCGGTAGTACTTTCCGACACCCAGTTCCTGCATCATGCGTGGCACGTCGGGACTCTTGCAGGTCCAGCAGGTTCCAGGTTGCATGTCCTTGTTTTCACCGATGCCGGGTGCGCCCGTGCGCAGCGATTTGCGCATGTCGTGGAGCGTGTACCAGTGACCGCGCGGGGCGGAATAGTCACGGGCGAACGCGTATCCGGCCCAGAGTATGACCATGTTTGGCCGCTCTTTGAGCACGTCTTCCGGGGCGTTGCCGAGATATTTGCTCTGGAAGTCCGTTTCCCTGGTTTGCTTCCAGGTCTCGTATTGCCGCTGGTAATTGACTCCCCATGCATCATTGCGCCCTTCGATGGGACCGCTGGAGAATTTCACTTTCATCTTGTCGTGCTCTTTCCACTCCTCATCGGAGGCGACGAAAACGGGCTTTTCGCTGTTGATTGGCTCCCTCACATTGTTGAAGGTGCTGGCAATTTCTGCGCGTTTCTCCGTGATGCCGGAGGCGAGCAGCCCCAGCACGAAGACGACTACCATTGCAACGAGAAGAAGAAGCCAACCGAGAGGGCTCCGCTTGGTGTTTTCTGCGAGTTTACTCATGATGTCATACTCCCATTGAGACGAAGAGTTCTACTGCGGTTTCCGCAAAGTTGTATTACCGCACGATACGCTTGAGCCATTCTGGCGCAGGAGAAGCGGGCGGGAAGGGTACGATGGCGTTAGGCGCGGAGGCCAGTCCGCTGTTCTTGGTGTGCGGCACATGCCTGTGGCAGTCCCAGCAAGCCTTGTCGCGGCCAAAGCCGTCCTTGTCGCGGCCATCCAGAATGTCGGTGTGCGTTGCCTTGCCCGCGTTCACGACTTCCGTAGTGAGCGGGGTATGGCAACGGACGCAGTTGCTCTGAATGACCTTGATGGCAGCCGGACGTGGCCGTGGAGCGGGCGGCTCCTTGCCCGCAAGAAACACAGCGGCGTGGTGAAGCCCGTCCTGGGCTTCAAACAGCAATCCGGCCAGCTTGTTGTGTTGCGGAACGTGACAGTCGTTGCACGTGGCCCAGTTCGCGTGCGAGCTCTTGCTCCACGAGTTATAGGCAGGCGCCATGATATGGCAGTTAACGCAGGCGGAAGGGTCGTTACTGAGGTACGAAAGCGCCCGCGACGCATAAACAGTATAAAGGCCAAGCCCCAACACAACTCCGCCAAGCAAAAACAATGGAATGACGAGTTTGCTTGGTATGGCATTGAGAATGCCCTTGAAACCACAGGATGAGTTTTCCGACATCTAGCTTCTCCCTGCATGACTGGCACGCTATCAGCATTGTTTAGGAGAAACCCCAGAAAAAAACACCAGAGCAAGGGAACAAAACTGGCGCTTTATTGTCTAAGGCTTCCCCAGGACGAACCTAAAGCTAACTTGACCATACCCCATAACTTGTGAAGTTGCAAACCGTCGAAATCAAGTTTTTTGCACGTGTTCGGATACGTAGTTTTGCGTAGCCGCTGTGTCCTGCCTGTCGGCGCTTTCCGGAAGTCTTGCCTGCGTGATTTCGCTTGTGGCGGAAGCTCGGGGCCGTGAGCAGGGCATCGGCACGTCAGTCATGATTCTGGCGCGCTGGTTGGGTTGGAGGGGGAAGCGGGGTGTGCCGCCCAGCCTGGCGTTTTAGATGAATTGAAGTGTCCGGGGAATCTCGCAAGTCTGGCGACACGCAGGGCATGGCCGCCCATCGCGGAGACGCTGCATGGCGGCAGATCGCGGTTGACTCGAACCTCTTCAGCAAGCGCCTGCGCAAGTCCGACTTCTTCCGAGTCCAATGGAGGGGTTCTGTCGGGGATGCAGGCTTGCGCTTCCGGGACGAACAGGCAGGGGGCTTCGGAGGGATGGACGATGGAGGCTTTCATTCGTTTCCGGAGTGTTGTAATGCTTTTGCGACATCCTCCGAAGTATCGAGGTCGATAATGCTGCGAAGTTCCCTGTCAAGACCGGCCTGATGGGTATCCGCCGACGCGCCGGGCGTCCAGTTCCGGGAGTGCCGCGAGCAGGCCGGGTTTTCGGGGCGTACCAGTACGACGCCGGTATCTTCCGGGTGTAGTTAACTGTGATCATTATTGATTACTCTCGAGAATATAGGACAAAAGTATAATTTTCCGGCTGCAAGGCCGAACGGATTGAAAGTGGCGGCATTATGTATATGCAGTTCGACAAAACAAATTTGCTTCTGTTGTGTAACCCGGCAAGTTTTTTTTACGAACAGATGACAAGCAACCCCCTCTATCTTCACACCCAAGAGGCAGTCATGGGCAAGGTTACGGCCATTCTTTTTTCGATCTGCTTTTTTACTGTAGCGGGAACCGCAGTTGCAGAAAACATGATGTCCGATTCTAAAATGGGTATGTAAAACCAACGTAAAAAAACGATCAAAACCGTTGCTCACCGTCTTGTGACGGCGAGTGGTGCCTGGTGTCTGCATTCAGCAACGTTGTAAGTTATTCGGAGGCTGTTATGAAAATAATGTCTCGCCGCAGGTTCCTCGAGTGTGCGGGTACTGCGTCGTTCGCCGCTGCTCTCAGTCAAAGTTTCGTCTTCAAGACGCTCGCGGCTACGGGCGACCCCAGGGCAGCTTACGATTATAAGGGCGTTGAAAACTTTTACCGCGCGCAATGGGTGTGGGATAAAAAAACACGCGGCTCGCATTTAATCAATTGTACGGGTGCATGCCCACACTTTGTCTATACTAAAGATGGCGTTGTACTGCGCGAGGAACAGTCCAGGGATATGCCGTCATTTGAGGGGATTCCTGAATACAACCCGCGCGGTTGTAACAAAGGTGCATGCGCAGTCGACTATCAATATGGACCGCATCGGATCAAATATCCACTCATTCGCGTCGGTGAGCGGGGCGAAGGCAAATGGCGACGTGCTTCCTGGGATGAGGCGCTGGAAATGATCGCCGACAAAATCGTCGACACAATAAAAAACGAAGCTTCTGACTGTATCAGTGTATTCACGCCTGTGCCGGCGGTTGCGCCCGTATCATTTTCGGCGGGTCACCGCTTTGCCCACTTTATCGGGGCGCATACGCATACCTTTTTCGACTGGTATGCCGATCATCCTACAGGCCAGACCCAGACTTGCGGCGTTCAAGGCGATACTTGCGAGACTGCCGATTGGTTCAATTCCAGGTACATCATCGCATGGGGGGTAAATCCGGCGGTGACACGGATTCCCGACGCGCATTTTCTTTCGGAAGCGGCGCTGAACGGCACCAGGATCATCAGTATCGCGCCGGACTACAACGCTACCTCGATCAAGGCCGATATGTGGGTGCACCCGCAGCCCGGCACCGACGGCGCGCTCGCGCTGGGTATGGCGCACATCATCATCAAGGAAAGCCTTTACGATGCGCGTAGCCTGAAAGAACAGACGGATTTGCCCTACCTGGTTCGTTCCGACAACAAGCGTTTCCTGCGCGAAAGCGATGTTGTCAAAGGCGGTTCCCCCGACAAGTTCTACATCTGGGATCGGACAAGCAACAAGGCGGTGGTTGCGAAAGGTTGCTGGGGCGACGAGCCGGAGCAGAAAGGGGCAACCATCGCATTTATGGGGCGCAATGTCACCACCTTTCCAGTCGGCTACATCGATCTCGGCAATCTCGATCCGGCGCTCGAAGGGACCTATACGATCGGTTTGCATGATGGCAAGGCCGTAAAGGTGCAGCCGGTGTTTGATATCCTGAAAAAACGCATACTCAGGGACAACACACCCGAGAAAGCTGCGGCGATTACCGGCGTGTCAGCCAAAACGATCATCCAGTTGGCACGAGAGTATGCGACGGCCAAACCTGCGATGATCATCACTGGCGGCGGCACCAACCACTGGTATTACAGTGACGTGATACTGCGCACTTTCCACCTGTTGTCCGCATTGACCGCGAACGATGGCAGGAACGGCGGCGGCGTCAACCACTATGTCGGACAGTGGAAGCCGGTAATGCTGCCAGGCATCGCCTCGGTTGCATTCCCGGAAGGGTTGGAAAAACATCGCTTCTGCCAAACCACCATCTGGACTTATGTGCACGGCGAAGTCAACGATGAAATGCGAAACGTCAATATTGACACCAACCGGTATCTACGCGAATCGCTGGCGACGAATCAGATGCCGATCTTCCCGCGCAACGGACGTGACCCGAAAGTTTTCATCGTTTACCGCGGCAACTGGCTGAATCAGGCCAAAGGGCAGAAATACGTGCTGCAGAACCTGTGGCCGAAGTTGGATCTGATTGTCAACATCAACATCCGTATGGATTCGACCGCACTGTATTCGGATATCGTGCTGCCATCGGCGCATTGGTACGAAAAATTCGATCTCAACATCACCGAAGAGCACACTTTCGTCAATATGACCGAGCCAGCGATTTCGCCAATGTGGGAATCGAAAACCGATTGGCAAATTTTTCTCGCGCTGTCGAAAAAAGTCCAGGAAGCGGCGACGCGCAAGAAATTCACGCGTTTCAACGATGAGCCGCTCAAGTGGGTGCGTGATCTTTCCAAGCTGTGGAACCAGATGACTGACAACGGCCAGTTGGTCGAAGATGAGGCGGTTGCTCAACGCATGCTCGACAACGCGCCGCAGAGCAAAGGCATCACGGTGCAAATGTTGCGCGAAAAAGGGCCGCAACGCTTCAAGGCGAATTGGACCGCGCCGATCAAGGAGGGCGTGCCTTATACGCCGTTCCAGGACTATGTCGTCGACAAGAAACCGTGGCCGACGCTGACAGGGCGACAACAGTTCTACTTCGATCACCCGACATTCTTCGAGATGGGAGTCGAACTTCCAGCTTACAAGGCGCCTGTCGATGCTGATCGCTATCCGTTGCGATTCAACACCCCGCACAGCCGCCACGCGATCCACTCAACCTTTAAAGATAATGTGCTGATGCTGAGATTGCAACGTGGTGGTCCTTCAGTCGAAATGTCGCCGATCGACGCCACGGCACGCAATATCGAAGACAACGACTGGGTCGAGGTCTGGAACGATCACGGTAAGGTGATCTGCCGTGTCAAGGTGCGAGAAGGCGAGCAACGGGGCAGGGTGTCGATGTGGTTTACACCCGAGCTATATATGGATTTGCTTGAAGGTGGCAGCCAGAGTGTATTGCCAGTGAGGATTACTCCGACCCATGTTGTCGGTAATTACGGCCATCTGCTGTTCCGGCCCAACTACTACGGTCCCGGCGGTACACAGCGGGATGCCCGTGTTGAAGTGAAACGCTACACCGGCGCAACGCCGATATAGGCATATAAGCGGATCGGTGGATAAGACAAGCACTGGAGTCAACCATGTCAAGCGAAACTAAAGCAAAAGTATCCGAGCGTCAATTGGTATTCGTCGGAGATCTCAATAAATGCATCGGCTGTCAGACTTGTACCGTGGCCTGCAAACGGTTATGGAGTAGTAACCGCGGACAGGATTACATGTACTGGCGTAACGTCGAGACGATGCCGGGTATGGGCTATCCGATGAATTGGGAAACCAAAGGGGGCGGTTTCAAGGATGGCGTACTGCAAAGTGGGACGCTGCCATCGCTCTACCAATACGGTGTGCCGTTTGAATTCGACTATTCGAGTCATTTGTTCGAAGGCAAGAAGGGAAGGGTGCGTCCGAGTCCGACCCCCCGGTCTGCGCCGAATTGGGACGAAGATGTCGGCATGAACAAGTATCCGAACAATTTCTTCTATTACCTGCCACGTATGTGCAACCACTGTGCCCATCCGGCTTGCCTTGAAGCATGCCCAAACGACGCGATCTACAAACGCAAGCAGGATGGTGCGGTGATCATCAATCAGGAACTTTGCAAGGGTAACAAAGCCTGCATTAAATCATGCCCTTATGCAAAGCCGTACTACAACTCGGTTACACAGAAGACAAACAAGTGCATGGGTTGTTTTCCGCGCATCGAAAAAGGAGTTGCCCCGGCCTGCGTTGCCCAGTGTAACGGACGGGCAATGCAAGTTGGCTTCATCGACGATCTCGCCAGTTCGGTCTACAAACTCGTCAAACAATGGAAAGTTGCTTTGCCGTTACATTCCGAATTCGGTACTGGACCGAACGTCTTCTATGTGCCGCCCTTTCTCGGTCCGGGTATCGAAGATGCCAAGGGCAATTTATCGGACAAACCGAAGATTCCGCTCGAACACTTGGAAAAGCTGTTCGGTTTCGATGTCTACAATGCGCTGAAACTGCTCAGAACTGAACGCGAGAAGAAAGTAAAAGGGCTGTCGTCCGAACTGATGGATGTGCTGATCGGCAAGAACAGCGCCGACATGATGCAGTCAGCACTGACTTGAGAAATTTTGGAGAAACCAGGTGAGTAGCAATGAATTGCAGTGTGTTTCCAGCGAAAAATTGGTTGCGCGCAGTCGTATCTACCAGTTGCTTGCACTTGGTTTTTCTTTTCCGAATCAGGAGATCCACGCTTGTTTTCTCGATGGCAGTTATGCGGAGCAGATGCGGTCGTCATTGCTGGTTTGCGCACCGGAATTGGCCGGTGCCGAAATGCTGAACGAACTGCGAACCGCTGCGTCGTTTGAGGTTTATGAATCGTTGTACCTGAGTGCGTTTGAAACCGACATGCCGGAACCGAGCGTTTCGCTCTATGAAGGCAGCTACATCCAGAATGGTCACAGGGCGTTGCTCTTGCTCGAAATCAAAGGGTTTTACAGCAATTTTGGATTGACGATGGCATCGGTCATCAATGACCTTGAAGACACGCTGCCTGCTGAACTGGAGTTCATGCAGTTTCTTGTTGCAAAGCTCGCGCAGACCGAAAATGAGGGTATGGATTCCTACCCTTATCTTCTTGCTCAACATGACTTTCTGTCCCGGCATCTAGGCGTTTGGTTACCTGCTTTTCAAAAAGCCGTTACAGAACGCGTCAAGGATCGTTTTTTTGTAACGCTGACCAGACTGGCCGCTGCGTTCGTTACCAGGGAAGTCGCTACTGTACACGATCAACTGATGAGGCAAAAGAATGGGTTGTCGATCTATTAAACAAAAAATTCTGTTTTTTTTCGCTGCCCTCCTTTATTGTATTCCCGTTCAAGCCATTGATACTGATGCAATTCAAGCGTTGATTAGGCGCAACAACTGCAATAAATGTCATGCTGTTGAAAAAGACGGTGCTCCCTATAAAGTGATCGCAGAAAGATATCGTGGTGACGTGCAGGCTGAGGCCAAACTCATTAAGCACATCACTTCTGGAGTGGTTGTGGTATTTCCAGATGGGCACGAGGAAGAACACAAAATTGTGAGAACCGTCCCGGCCAACGATGAGGGGCAAGTAAAGAGCCTGGTGCAGTGGTTGCTTACCCAATGATGCGGCTATTTAACAAGAAATTTCAGATCTCCATAGTCCTGTTTGTCCATTTCTTCATATGGAACAAAACGAATGGCAACGCTGTTGATACAATAACGTAAACCGCCCTTATCTTTCGGCCCATCATTGAACACATGCCCCAGATGAGAATTGCCCACGCGGCTCTTCACCTCAATCCGCTTCATGCCGTAGCTGTTATCCTTATGTTCGGTAATAACTGCCGGATCGATGGGTTTGGTGAAACTAGGCCAGCCACAGCCAGAGTCAAATTTGTCGGCAGAGGAAAATAATGGTTCACCTGTCACTACATCTACGTAAATTCCCGGTGCCTTGTGGCCCCAGAATTTTCCAGAAAAGGCTCTTTCTGTATCGCCTTTTTGGGTGACATTGTATTCTTCAGGCGTGAGCTTATTTTTTAATTCTGCATCGGAAGGCTTGGAGTATTTGCTCGGATTCACCAAGTCGCTTTTCCTGGTTTGAATGTCCTTGAGGCTTTCAAAACTTATGTGGCAGTAACCACCAGGATTCTTTTTTAGGTAGTCCTGATGGTATTCTTCGGCAAGATAATAATTTTTCAACGGCATTAGTTCTACAGCCAGCGGCTTGGTGTACTTCTTCTGAACATTTTCCATGACGGATGCGAGAACAGTTTTGTCCTCGTCGTTCACGTAGTACATACCGGTCCGATATTGGCTACCTACATCGTTACCCTGTCGGTTGATGCTGATCGGGTTGATTATTTTGAAAAACTGTTCCGCAAGGATTTTCAGACTGACGGTTTCCGGGTCATACCGGATATGTACGGCTTCAGCGTGACCTGTTTTTCCAGAACAGACTTCTTCATAGGTGGGGTTTTCCTTTGTACCGTTTGCGTAACCTACGGTCACGTCATGCACGCCGGGAACTCTTGAGAAGTATTCCTCGACACCCCAGAAGCATCCTCCGGCAAAATAGATGTCTCGAAGGTTGGTCGTGGTATTCATTGGTTTTTTTTCCATGTTCGTCGTCATGCCATCGCTGCTGTCGGAAAGCGCAAGGACAGCCGCCAGGAGAAGTGTTGTCGCCAAGAATAGGGCAGTCAGCACGGATCGTACGGGTAATTTTTTCATGAGTTTCCTCACTTACTTCCAAGGGAAGTCAGGTTATGCAGAATCTGAGCATTTTGCTCATCTCCTGCCGTTTTTTTAATCACAGTGCCATCACTGCTTAAATAGACTGCGGCAGGATACCCTTTAATTCCGAATTCCTTGTTCAAAGCGCCCGATTCATCGAAATAAATTGGAAAAGAAAGATTTTGGGCTTTGGCCCACTCAATGAAATCGTCTCTGGAGATTTCTCCGTTAAATCCAGGGGAAACGATGGATATCACAGCAATATCAGGTGATGACGATATTTGTTCAGTCAGAGTCGTGAAATCCTCGAGGCCAGCCAAGCATAAAGGGCACCATGTTGCCCAGAATTTGATATACATTTTCTTGCCTTGAAACTGTTTAAGACGTATCGGTTCTCTGTCAAAACCAGGAATAATTTGCTCATATATCGAGTTATTTATTGATTGGGAAGATATTTCACTGGTTAGCATCTTGTTTTTTGTAGGTGTTAGAATGGCTTGACTATAATATATCCAGATGCCTGTGACTATGGCAAAAATACTGCATGCAAGTAAGATCTTTCCAAAATTGGAAGAAATACATCTAAGCGTTCCCGTGATGATTTTCATTTTATGCTCGCTCATGAAAGAACCGCAACTGCTCTATATTATGCATCAAGACGCTTATGCGTGTCCCAGCATTGTTGTCTCCGCTGTCAATGTGAAGTTTCCAGTCGTGCTTGTCGATAATGAGCTTGGCGATATAAAGGCCCACACCTTTGCTGTTTACAGCCTTGAAAGCGTGCCCGGAGCGGTTGTTGATGTTTTCGACAACTTCATGAGCTATACCTTCGCCACTATCGGCTATGATCAGTTCCGCCGAGGCGTCCTTTCGTTTCAGAGAAAGAGAAACGTGTCCTTTCGCCGTATACTTCAACGCATTGGAAAGTATATTTATAAGTATTTGGGCAAAACGTATCGCATCAGCGGGGATGACGATTGCCGGTTCAATTTCGCTGGAGAAAGCCAAACCTTTTTGCGCAAAGCTGCCTTCATACCCTAGAGCTACTTTCATGGCGATTTCGGAAACATCCGTGAGGGCAATATTCAACTCAAAGGTATCGTCCTCGTAAATGAGACGGTCTTCAAGTTCGTCCAGGAGTTCGCTGATGCGGGCGACTTCAGCATGCATTGACTCCATGCGAGGGTTATTCGCCTCATGAATGCCGTCCAATATGGCTTCGATCTGATTGAGCAATATTTGGAGAGGTGTGCGCAACTCATGTGAAAGTTCGACGATGAGGCGTTGCCGAAATTTCTCCTGGTTCAACAGGGAAGCTCCGAGTGCGTTGATAGAGTCGGCAATCTCATGCATTTCCGCAACGTTGCTCTCAATGGTGACACTGCTTTGTAAATGCCCTTTTGAAATCTCTTTGGCTGTAGCCGCAATATCGTGGATGGGTTTTGAAAGCCGGTAAAAAAACAGGATGGATACCAGCGCACCGCACACACTTATACAGATAATAGCAAGAATAACGAGAGAAATGCCGGTGCCTCGAAAGGCGTCCTCTTCCGGAGAAGTGATATGGTTTGTGAAGTAACCGGCGGTCAACTCGCCAACCTGTATTCCGTTTAAAAGCAAAGGATATTTTATGTGTGTATAAACGTGATTGGGGTTGGGGCAGCAACGCTCTACGTTCTCTTCGCTGGTGTACACCGTAACGCCATGATTGTCAGTGATGGTAAAATAGTCGCCGGACAATTTGGCGATGGCTCCGGTTTCTGTTCCATCGTAGCCGTTCCAGGTGTTGAACATTTTATAGTGAGTTATCACCTGCATAACAAGCATATGCTGCGTTTCTTTATGTACTTTGTCTACATAATAAGAGAAAAATCGGTCTATGATGCAAAGACCGAAAAAAATAAACACTGTCATGGTTACGGCGGTTATAACCGTTAAAGATATTGTAAACAAGCGGGTAAACGGCCATTTTCTATGCATGGCGTTTTACTCCGAGGATGTATCCGTATCCATGAACGGTTTTGATAACCTGCGGATTTTTAGGATCTTCTTCGAGTTTCTGTCTGAGATGTCTGATGTGGACGTCTACAGTTCGATCGAGGATATCCGGGGCATTGATGTATTCCACTAATTTGTCACGGCTGACTGCCGTTTTCCAGTTATCCACAAGACACAGAAAGATGGCGAGTTCGTTCGGCGTAAGCCTGACTACCCTTCCTTGCTTCGTGACGGTTCTCCGGTCAATGTGAATAACTATGTCGTAATCCAGACGGATGATCCGATCGCGGGGTCTGGCGCGTTTGAGCACGGATCTGACACGCATTACCAATTCCCTGGGGCTGAACGGCTTGGTCAGGTAGTCGTCAGCTCCGCAGGCGAATCCGGTTATTCTCGAGTCTTCGTTGCGCTTGGAAGTCAACATGATTACAGGGGTATTGAATAGGCTGACAACCCGTTCGCAAATACGCTCTCCTTGTCCGTCAGGTAGCATGAGATCCAGAACAACCAGATCTGTTTCTGCATCGATGAGTTTCAGGGCGTCCGCAACGGTTGTGACGTGCCGAACGCCATGACCGTCGCGCTCCAGGTATTCCTTGACGGTCTCTGCAATTCTGACCTCATCTTCAACAATGAGAATTTGGTACATAGTTGTACCTGGCTTTTTATACGGGAATGGTGAGGCTGAGATCGGGGGCGCAAGGGAAGCCTGGATTTGCGCCCCCGCCGGGCGGTGGAAAATCGCCTTCCGCTATGGCGGATCGAGAAGCAAGGAGCGATCTTGCTGCTTCGCTTCCCTGTTTACATCATTTTTCCCATCCCACCGTCCTTTTTCATCTCTCCGTCTTTTTTCATGTCGTCCTTGCCCATGTCGCCCCCGGATTTCATGCCGCCATCCTGCTTCATGTCTCCTTTTTTCATGTCGTTGGACTTCATGCCGTCTTTTTTCATGTCGCTGGACTGCATCTTGTCGTTTTTCTGCATTTCTCCACTCTTGCCTGAATCCGTGGCAAAAGCTGGGGTGAGGGTGAGCGAGGCAAGAAGTGCTGCCGAAGCCAGGATGGAAAGTCGCTTTTTCATGGAAACCTCCGATAATGTGAAAAACAGGACGACGCTGCCAGAAAACCCTGTCTTCAACCGATAGAAAACAGACTGGCATAGGTCGGAGCTTACGCAAAAGTTGTTAAGGAATTATTGAGAAGGTATGGGCGATTGCCGGGATTTGCGTATGTTCGACCTGCTTCAAAGGCGGGTAGCCGGGCAGAATCGAGGCTGGCCATCATAGGTTTGGATGATTACCACCGTAGCAACCTTCGACCTGCGATCGCTCCGATTACAGCAGGAATCAGCATTCCCAGCGAATACCAGACGGCCAGAAACGGCGCCGCCATCTCGTGGCAGTGCAGGCAATAAACGGCTGCTCCAACTGCCCCGGCCAGTAGTCCCGACATTGCGCCGGCCAGTGTTGGTTGAGTTGGGGCGAGTCCTTTCATCGCCCAAAATACCGCGATGAAGACCGGCACTGACAGCATTGCGATCAGAAATGGACACAGAACCCAGGTCTGGCCGAGCAGGAGCGTCAGCCGTCCGGTGGCAGGCGCTCGTATCACCTCCACGACAGCGAACCCCCACATTGCGACTACCGGCATGGCCATTGCGACCAGTACCATGCCCAGCCGAACACCAGGTCGGGCAAGCCGGAATGCAGCGATCAGGCTGGTGGCGGCAATGGCGACGGTAAAAGCAAGTTTTACCCAGAACATCGGCAACGAGGCTGACGGACCGGGATTCATGCCAAGTGTTGCAAGCATCAGTAACAGAGCGAAGAAGACGCCCAGGCCCATCGCAGACATAAAACGCCGTCGCGCCGACTGCGGGGCGATTGGCGTAATACCGGCGGCGAGCATGATGATGAGGTCGTCCGTTTTCATATGGGATCACTGATTTTTGTGGCAAGCGCCTTTATGCCACGATGTACGCCCACCTTGACAGCCGATTCCGACATACCAGTAAGCCTGGCCGTCTCGGCGACCGACAGACCCTGCAACTTGATATGTAAAATTGGTAATTTGTATCTGTCTGGCAACTGCTCCAGCAACTTTCGGACATCGATACGAGCTTCCAGTGCCTCAATCTGATGCGATTCGGAAAAAATACTGTCGTTTTCGTCAAGCGGATCGGTCATCGCTGCCTGACGGCCACGAGCGCGCAGAAAATCGACGAACTTGTATTTTGCGATGGCATGCACCCAGGCAGTCAGTGGAATATCCATGTCATAAGTATGGCGTTGATTGTGCACGGCCAGTAAGGTTTCCTGAACCAAATCTTCTACATCTCCCGGAAAATGAGTGAGACGTCTTGCAAAAAACCTCCGCAAGTACTCACTCAGTTTTTTGAGAAAAGACAGATATTGTTTTTCGTCACCAGAAAGACCTGCGACTAACAGCTGTCGAAGGCGATCCCCCACGTCGTTCCATGCCGCTTTATTTTTAGTTCGTTGCATGAGGAGAGTTGGTTACTTTTGATGGATGATGACGTGATATTTATCACATAATCCAAAAATTATATCATTGCCGCGTGGAGTACCCCTCTATATCCGCTGTGTCCTGGAACGCAGCAGCTTCGAGCAATTGCATTTGCGTGATTGCGTCTGCCGCAAGATTGGCGCTGTCGTGCGGCGCGATGACGAGCGTATCGGCGCAGGCCATGGAACGGATGTCGCCGCTGCTTTGCGATGCGTCAGGCGTTGCAACGGTGTTGCCCGAGGTATCGCGGGAGAGTGTCGCACGAATGAATTCGACGCGCCCCTGTTTGGATTTGACCGCTTGGGTCAACCGGGCCGGAATTGTGCGGCGGAACAGGCGGCGGTGGCCCATGAGGCGGCGCAACGCGGGCAGGACGAGTTGCTCGAAGCAGACCATGCTGGAGACGGGGTTGCCGGGCAGGCAGAACACGAGGGAGTGCTCCGAAGTGCCGAACGCTACAGGGTGGCCGGGACGCATTTCGACGCGCCAGAAGTGCATGGTGGCGCCAAGGGTTGCAAGCGTGGGACGCACATGGTCGTGTACGCCGACGGAGGTTCCGCCGGAGATGAGTAGCACGTCGTATCGAAGCCCGCGTTGGATGAAGTCGGCCAACTCTTCCGGTTTGTCGCGAGCGATGCCGAGGAGGTCTGGCTCGATGCCCTGGGCTTGCACCTGCGCCATGAGGGCATAGCTGTTCGAGTCGGGGATTTTGCGGGGGTCGAACGGTTCATCCAGGGCTTCGAGTTCGTCGCCGTTCGACAGGATGGCGACGCGCGGTTTGCGAACCACCTTTACTTTTGCCTGCTTGACCGTGGCCAGCACGCCGATCGCGCCGGGAGTGATTTCTTCGCCGGGCTGGAGCACAACGTCGCCCTGGCGCATATTTTCGCCACGCAGGCGGATGTCTGTCGCTTGTTTGACGGGAACGGGGAATTCGACTTTGTCGTTTTCCAATGGACGGGTGTCTTCCACGCGGACGACGGTGTCTGCGCCGGAGGGCAGCGGCGCGCCCGTCATGATTCTGGCGCACTGGCCGGGTTGGAGGGAAAAGCGGGGGGTGTCGCCCGCCTTGATGTCTTCGATGACTTGCAGTGTTTGGGGGGTATTCTCGATGTCGGCAGCGCGCACGGCGTAGCCGTCCATCGCGGAAACATCGTAAGGCGGCAGGTCGCGGTTGGCGCGAACTTCTTCGGCCAGCGCCCGGCCAAGCGCCTGCGCGAGTCCGACTTCTTCCGTGTCCAGGGGGGTGATCTTGCCGAGGATGCAGGCTTGCGCTTCCTGGACGGACAGGCCGGGGGCTTTGGGGGGTTCGGTGGAGGTTTTCATTGAGATTCGGTTTCTCCAAAGTGCTGTAGCGCCCTTGCGGCGTCTTGCGGGGTGTCGAGGTCGATGAAACTATGGAGTTCCCGGTCGATATCGGTCAGGTAGCGTTCGTCGACACGGTGGATGTTCAGCTTTGGGAATGCCGCAAGCAGGCCGGGTTTTCCGGGGCAGGCCAGTACGCTGCGTAGCGTGGGCAGGGCCGAGACGGCGTAGAACGCGGTGAGCGGGTAGGGTTGTCCGTCAATGACGGGTACGACGGCCTGATGTTCGGCGGCGCGGCAGGCGGCCAGCCGTTCGACGACTTCCGGCAGCAGGTAGGGCATGTCCGCAGCCACGGCAAAGACCCAGGGGGTCGTGGCGTGTTGCAGCCCTGCGCACAGCCCGGCGAGCGGTCCGGCTCCGGGGATTTCGTCGCATACCTGCGGTGCGTCGATGTCGGCGCGGGGATGCTGGACGCTGACCAATACCTTTGGGAAAAGGGCCCGTGCCAATCCGAGTGCGCGTTGGAGCAGGTTTTGCCCACCGAGTTGCAGGGAAAGCTTGTCATGGCCCATTCGGCGGGAATCGCCGCCCGCGAAAATCAGCGCCGTACAGTCCGCGATCATGTTTGGGGGGAGTATCGGAGGAGGAAGTCGGCCAGCGTTTCGAGGTCGTCGAGAGAGAAATGCGGCAGTTCCGGGTAAACCTCGGGGCAATCGGTGGCGATGGCGATCAGACCATCGCCGATTTCGCAGCGTGGTGGCTTGCCGAGGGCACGGCGCAGGACTTCGATCTTCGGGCCGGGCGCGTGCGAAAAACCTTCGGCCAGCACCATGTCGGCCTCGTTCAGGAAGCGTCTGGTCAGTTGCGCCGGTTCGCGCTTTGCGTCGGCGTCTGCCACGAGTTGTAGCGTGTTCGTGGTGACGAGCATGCTGAGGGCGGCCCCCGCGTTCTTGTAGCGCCAACTGTCCTTGCCTTCGGTGTCGAGTTGAACCTTGTGATGGGCGTGCTTGATGGTGGCGATACGCAGACCCCGGCGGGTCAGTTCCGGGATGAGCCGTTCGATGAGGGTGGTTTTGCCGGAATTGGAATGGCCGACGAAGATGAAAACGGGAGGTGTCATGTCAGGAAGAATCAGGGTTTTCGGGTATTCCCCTCCTTGGAGGGGTGGCAGGCGAAGCCTGACGGGGTGGTAGCGGTGCTGGGGCTTGCAAGCTTACTCCAGCCTGCACGATATGTAAGCATTCAAGCCGAAAACGCTCTAGGGATGCGGCGTCACCCAGGATTCGCCCTGGGGGGTGATCTCTTTTTTCCAGATCGGGGCGCACGCCTTGAGCTCGTCGATCAGCCAGCGGCAGGCGTCGAGGGCAGGGGGGCGGTGTTCCGCGCCCGCGACGATGAGAACGATGTTTTCCCCCGCGCGCACGGTGCCCAGTCGGTGGACGATGCGCGCGTCGATGAGGCCGAACCGTGCGATGGCCTCAATACGTAAACGCAACAGTTCAGTGAGCGCCATGCCGTGATGGGCCTCGAAGGCGATTTCATGGACTTCGCGCCCCTCGGAAAAATCGCGCGCGCAGCCGAGAAAGGTGGCGATGCCGCCGATGCGCTTCGAGTTTTCACGCAAGGCGGCGACTTCCGCGTCGAGGGAGAAATCTTCCAGTTGCAGGCGGACGGCGTCGTTCATCTAAAAAGACCTCGGCAAGGCATCTCAACCTCCGGAGAAGGCGGACATGAAAACGATTTCAGCGCCGTCGGCAAGCGGAGTAGTGTCCTGTTCGCCGACGCGCTTCCCATTGACGGCCACGATGGAGACGATCTCGAAGGCTTCGGGGTGGCGTGCCCGCAGTGTGTCGCGCACGTCCTGCCAGCGCAAGCCTTCGCGGAAATCCAGGTCGATCTGGCGCGTGCCGGCGCGTTCAGCGACCGGGCCGAAAAAGAGCACGTTAATCATGCGACGTTTCCTCGGCGGGGGAGGCGCGTCGCCATGTGCCGCTCTTGCCCCCGCTTTTTTCTTCCAGTTGGATGTTTTCGATGCGCATGCCCCGGTCGATGGCCTTGCACATGTCGTAGATCGTAAGCAATGCCCCGGCGGCGGCGGTGAGGGCTTCCATTTCGACCCCGGTCGGGCCGGTGCAGCGGGCCGTGATTCTGGTCTGGATGCCGACGCAGCCCTCGGCATCCGCTGCAAGGATTTCACTGAATTCGACTTCGACGCCAGTGAGCGGCAGGGGGTGGCACATCGGGATCAGGTCGGGGGTGTGCTTGGCGGCCATGACCGCTGCGACATCGGCCACGGCGAGCACGTTGCCCTTGGCGAGCGTGCCGGTGCGAATGCGTTCCAGGGTGGCCGGACGCATGCGCAGGATGCCGCTGGCGGTCGCGGAGCGATTGCCGTCCGGTTTGGCGGAGACATCGACCATGCGGGCGCGGCCCGTGGCGGAGAAGTGAGTCAGGTTGTCGGGTTCGTTCAAGAGAGTTCCTTTAATTCCCCTCCTGTGGAGGGGTGCCCAAAGGGCGGGGTGGTTACCCCTCCTGTGGAGAGCTTCCAGCCCGTCGGTGCACAAGTATAAGCGGGGCACACCTAATGCCGCAGGCGGGGCTGTCCGGCTTGAGCGCAAAGTTAGGCCACATAGTTGAATTTTCCAAGATACTCAAGCGATGTAGCCGCCGGTGTAGCAAGTACATTTGGGCTGTAGACGCAAATTGCAGCATCCGCAACCCATTGACCGTCTATTTGAGGCAACCATTGGTCGTAGTAAGACGCGCCATCGAGCAATTCAGATACAGTGATAGCTTTCCCTGAAGGAGACAGAATGGCTTCAATGCAACTCGGTTCGTAATTGCTCAACCCTGTTTCTATCATGAACATAGAGGGGATACTGTCGCCATTCTCGGTGTAACGTTTGTCTATGTAGACACGCATCTCAGAAATACTCTTGAAGCGTCCCAAGGAAATATAAATGTGGACAGATTCCATGCTTCTTATCTCCTAACCCCCAATATACGACATCTCTATTCTACCGGGCAGCGTCTCGGTCATTTCGTGGCGCAGTTGGGAATAACGGTCGGTGCGGCAGCGCCAGGCGGCGGCGATGCGTTGCCGTAATGTTGCATCATCACCGGAGGGGTCGCGCAGGAGGGCGCGCAGGTCGACGCCCTCCGTGGCGAAGAGACAGGTGTAGAGCTTGCCGTCGGTGGAGAGCCGCAGGCGGTTGCAGGTGTGACAGAACGCCTGCGTGACCGAAGTGATGACGCCGATTTCACCGCTGCCATCCCGCAACGCCCAGCGTTCCGCGACTCCTTCTCCCTCCGTCGAGGGGGCGATGGGCGCCAGGGGATGCTCGCGGTCGATCAGCGCGAGGATTTCCCTGGCCGTGACCACGTCGTCGAGCCGCCAGCCGTTGGTGTTGCCGACATCCATGTACTCGATGAAGCGCATGATGACGCCGGTATGACGAAAACGGCGAACCAGCGGCAGGATTTCACTCTCGTTCACGCCGCGCTTGATGACTGCGTTGACCTTGACCGGCGTCAGCCCGACGGATTGCGCGGCGGCAATGCCTTCGAGCACGATCTCGGGCGCGGAGCCGCCGCCAGTCATTCGACGAAAGATGCTTTCATCCAGCGCGTCCAGGCTGATGTTCAGCCGCATCAGGCCCGCGTCTTTCAGGGCGCGGGCCTTTTTCGCCAACAGGGTGCCGTTGCTCGTCATGGCGAGTTCGATGGGTTTGCCATCATCGTCATGCAGCCCGGCCAGCATTTCGACCAGACGTTCGATGCCGTGCCGCAGCATCGGTTCGCCCCCGGAGAGGCGAATCTTGCGCACGCCCAGCGCGACGCATTGCCGGGCAACGCGAACGATTTCCTCGAAACTCAGGAGTTCGGCATGGCGCAGGAAGACGAAATCCCGCCCGAAAACCTCGCCCGGCATGCAGTACATGCAGCGCAGGTTGCAGCGATCTGTCACGGAAATTCGCAGGTCATGCAGGGGGCGCTTGTAGCTGTCGCGACATGGCCCCCCTGTATGATCGTGCATCACGTTACCTGCGAATGGACTGATGATTACCCTGTTACTCCGGCGTAGTGCCGGACGAACCGGGCTGATTGGACTCCTGCCCGGTCGGTGAGGAACCGGCGCTTTCCTCATCTGAAGGATCAGCCTTTGGAGGATCTGTTGCCAGGGAGATGGCCTGATTGCCTCTCAGCAGCTTCTGCACATCCTCCTCAGAGACTCCTTTCGGCTTTTCATGCACGACGCCGAAGTGACACTCGATGCATGTCTGCTTTTGCGCGAACAATCCATCTCTGTGCTTGGCGAGTTTTTTCGTGTCATCGTCGAAAGCTTCGGCATTGTGGCAATTGCGGCATTCCCGCGAATCGTTGGCAAACAAACGTTTCCATTCCCTTTGTGCCAGTTCCGCGTGTTTTTCCTCGAACTTCTCGGCCGTATCGATGGTGCCCTTGAAGTTATGCCAGATGTCGTTGGTAGCCTTGATCTTGTGGAGGAGCTTGGGGAAGAATTTCTTCGGCAGGTGACAGTCCACACAAGTTGCTCGCACGCCGACACGGTTGACGTAATGGAGGCTTTCCTTGTAGGACTTGTATGTGGCGTCGTATTTCATTTCATGACAGCCGACGCAGAATTCTTCCGTGTTCGTCGAGTCCAGCACCACGTTGAAAACGCCCACGCCCACGATGCCAAGAACGAAAGCCACGATGACGGAAATAGAAATAAAGCGTTTCCGCTCCCGCCGACCTTCTCTTGCGCGTCGGTCGGAAGCGGAAATTCTGATGGGAGGATTGGTATCCATTCAAGTCCCTGTGGTAGTCAATAAACGTTACTTCACCTGTTGGAAGGTATTGTCGACCAACGGCTTGGCGTCAACCTGGGGAACGTGGCATTGCAGGCAGAAGTGTCGCCGGGACGAGAGGTTGGGCAGAGTTTTTCCGCTCGCTGCCACGTAGTGGGTTACCGGAACCTTGGTGGCTTTCTCTTTCTTGTAGTTTTGTTCGGAATGGCAATCCATGCACCCGTTGGTTTTCAGGGTGACGGGATACTTATCCACTTCGTGCGTTACCAGTGGCGGCTGGTCATCGAAATTGCGATCTATCAGATCGGTTGCGAGCGGATTTTTGAGCCCATCGCCGGTGGGGTTCTTCTCAGCCGCGGCAACGGGTGCGGCGCGTAGCGTGGCAAGACCTCCGTCGTTTGTTGCCGAGGCAGGAGCGACGTCGTTTGAGGCAGCAGCAGTACCGCCGGTGTTCGAGGGGCTGGAGGTGCCGGCACCGATAACCAGAAGAAACACGGGTG
>Ga0099364_10002489_pt1 | contig 29277 bp, 27 predicted proteins | sample TergutTh196P3_FD_73070 | JGI IMG/M metagenome (GOLD analysis project Ga0099364, IMG submission 73070) | Microcerotermes parvus P3 segment gut microbial communities from Pointe-Noire, Republic of the Congo - Th196 P3 | ecosystem: Host-associated > Arthropoda: Insects > Digestive system > Gut ...
CCAACCTGCGCTTCTGCGCCTGAAGTGCGCGATGACCGGCACGGCGATAGCCGAATTTTTCAGGGACTGCGGGTTTAAAGTCCTTTTACTTATGGACTCACTGACCCGCTTTGCGATGGCCCAGCGTGAGATAGGTATGGCTGCGGGTGAGCCGCCGGTTTCGAGGGGATTTCCCCCTTCTGTTTACGCCCTGCTTCCGAAACTTCTGGAACGTTCCGGTATGTCGGACAAGGGTTCTATAACCGGCCTTTACACCGTTCTTGTCGAGGGCGACGATCTCAATGAGCCGATCTCCGATACCGTCAGGGGTATATTAGACGGTCATATCGTGCTGTCAAGGGCGATAGCGAACAGCAATCATTACCCGCCGATAGATATTTTGGGAAGCGTGAGCCGCGTTATGCCGGATATCATCTCACCGGAGCACTTTCAGGAATATGGTGTGATAAAAAACATGATCGCGGTATATCGCGAAGCGGAAGACCTTATAAACATCGGCGCATACAGAAAAGGCGCGAATCCCGAGATAGACAGGGCCGTGCAATTACACCCAGCCATTCAGGGCTTCTTAAAACAGGGTGTGAATGAATCGTATTCTTTTGACGAGACCCTTTTAATGATGAGGGATATATTAGGGATTAGGGACTAGGGACTAGGGACTAGGGACTAGGGATTAGTCTTTTGGTTTGGATATTTTATAATCAACCCCGCTGCCCTCGTCCTGCTAATCCCTGATCCCTAATCCCTGATCCCTGACGAAACATGAGTGTAATAATAAATGAAAAAGTTTAAATTTTCGCTTCAGGCTTTGTATAATTATAAACAGACGGTTGAGAGGACTCAAAAGGCTGATCTGAAGAGGGCGCAGCAGTTACTCCGTGAGTTGCTTAACGAAGAGCAGCGTTTACTCGGCGCCTATGCCGATAATGAGCGCTCGCTTGAAAGGGCGCTGCGATCCGGCAGGGACATTGGCGCCGCTTTGAGCGAACACGACGCGTACTTCAGATTCCTGCGGGATGAGCTTATTAACATCCGGGAGAAGATAGTCAAGGCGGAGGAAGTAAGGGACAAATGTGTGGAACAACTCATCAAGACGATGAGGGAATTAAAGACATACAAGAAACTCCGCGATGAACAATACCGGCTTTATCTCAAAGAGGTAGAGGCGGAGGAGAGCAAGGAAATAGCGGATCTGGTGTCATATAACACTGTTTCAGGGGCTTGATGGAGGATTAGTATGGCGGATAACAAAGATGATGTCAGGGATTTGACGGAAGGGGAAGAGACCGAAGGCGGGAAAGAGAATAGTAAGGCGCCGAAAACGCCGAAAGCTCCCAAGGCGCCTAAGGCTCAGAAAGCTTCTGATGTTCCTGTCCCGGACGAACCCGAGTCGGGGAAAAAAGGTAAAAAGAAAAAAGACAAAAAGGGCAAGAAAAAGAAAAAGGGCAAGAAAGTCATTATTATACTCATCTTAGTCCTGATTTTCCTTGCGGCTGTCGGTGCGTTTGTTTATATAGAATTCATTGAGACAAGTCTGAGCATGGTCGGCGCACGCGATTGGGTTATGCAAACCGTCATGAAGCTTGACCCGGATTATGTCACTTACAGGACAAGACTTATAGAGCTTGACCGGACCGGCGCCGAGCTTGACGAGAGAGAGCGAAGGATAGAGTCAAGAGAAAGGCAAAACGAAACACGACGCGCACAGCTCGAAGAACAGCAGGAAGAACTGCGTCAGTGGGAACTCAGGCTTACCCCAATATACAGAAGGAATATGACCCCGCAAGAACTGGAAGATATGCAGTCGCTGAGCAGGACGTATTCAATGATGTCCCCGGATACTGCGGCGGTGATCCTCTCCGAACTGTATGACGAGAATGACATGGCGGCGATACTCTACTTTATGAGCGAACGAAACGCAGCGGCAATACTGGCGGAAATGGAAGTAGAACTGGCCGCGGAGATAACTACGATACTACTTTATGATTAAAAACCAGGGGTTAGGAGTACATGGACAGAAAATAACCGCCCACCCTGTCAAGAATAGCGGTTATTTTCGTGTTCTTTTCAGGCTAACCGTTTACCAGCGACGCCTTTTGTATTTTCAGTATATCAGATGGACTAATTTTGTCAAGCGGGACTTTCAAAAAACTCTTGAAAATGCAAAACACCTATGATACTATACCCCGTGAAAGGCCATAATAAGGGCCGCAGCGACCGTGAGGTGTTCGCGCACCGCACGGCGAATGTAGAACAACCAGTTAAAGCCCACGCCTACAAACACGGGATAACCCGCCGCCACGACTTGAGTCAGTATATCTGTTTTTACAGATGTTTTCAAGCTGATTTTACCGCCGTGACGGGCGTGTTTCGCGTATAATGACGCTGAATTATCATTTTTAGCGCGTAGGCAAGGTAGTTTTTACCCCTGCGCGCTTATTATTATGGCCTTACTAAGTTGATCTTGGAGGGTTGTTTATGATGTTCGGAAAAAAATTAATAGGGTTTGCTTTGGCTTTAGTGATAGCAGCGTCACTTGTGCCATACACAGCGCCGCCCGCTGCTGCTGCTGGTGACATGGGGAAGGCCGGGTACTATAACAAAATCAGTATTGGAATGCATCACAACGCGGCAATCGCAGCAAACGGCGATCTCTATACCTGGGGAGGAAACTATAGCGGCAAACTCGGCTTGGGGGACACAACGGACAGAGCGGACACAACGGACAGATTAGTCCCAACAAGAGTTCCGGGGTTATCCAATGTCGTTGAAGTAAGCTTGGGAGATTATAGCAGCGCGGCAGTTACTGCAAACGGCGATCTCTACACATGGGGTTCCAGCGGCTCAGTCGGTTATAACTTAGGGCTCGGCGACGCAATGGATAGACATACACCCACAAAGGTCCCAGGGCTATCCGGCGTCGTCTCTGTTAGTTTAGCAGATAGTAATGGGCCTAATACACATGGCGCGGCGATTACAGCAGAAGGCCACCTGTATACGTGGGGAAATAATGGGTATGGGCAATTAGGTCTCGGAGACACAACGGATAGACAAAGACCTGAAAGAGTAGCGCTCAACGACGTTGTTGCAGTCGCCACTGGAGCAGGACACACCGCCGCAATCACCGCAAATGGCGACCTCTATTTTTGGGGTGGGGTTTGGGGAGGGGGTGACAGGAGTACACCCATAAAAATGCAGGGAATTAGCAATGTCGCCGCCGTCGCTTTAGGCGGATATGCTTCTTTTATCACCGGGGCCGCAATCACTGTAAATGGCGATCTCTATATGTGGCAAATGGGCTACAACCGTGATGAATCAGTTTATTTCTCAACCCCTCCCGAAAAAGTGCGGGGACTGAGCAATGTTGTTGCATTTTCTATGAGCTTAGACACAATTTGTGCAATTACCGCAAATGGCAACTTGTTTTTTGCTTATGGATCTGAAGAAGTATATGGAGTTGAAGAAGTTAGTAAAATACAATCCGGTCGAATAGACAGAAGTGGTTGGGCTGAATTCAATCACAACCTGATTGCCTCAAGTTCGACATCATACCGCCACGCGATGCTCACGGCAGACGGTGAGTTGTATATGTGGGGATCAAATTCGAGCTTTGGACTTGGCGACGGTACAACATCTGGTCACGTAGTTCCTGTGTTAATAATGAGCGGCGTCGCTACACCGGATCGGCGTCCAATGCCATCTCCGTCAACAGGGCAAAAATACACTATCACCGCCGTCGCCGGAACAGGCGGAACAGTCAGCGGCGGGGGAGAGTATCAAACTAACTCGCCTGTGACCTTGACAGCTACGCCCGACAGCGGCTGGGATTTCGACGGTTGGTTTGAAAACGACAGAAAAATAAGCACAGACGCGACATTGAGCTTTACGGCAGCGACTGACAGAACGCTTGAAGCAAGGTTTGTGAGCGGGAGGGACATCTATATTTATGATGCTGCCGATCTTGCTGCGATAGGCGGTCCTGACAGCGCGGGCAAAACCTATATCCTTGCCAATCCAATTAACTATTCCGGCAGGCCAATCGAGGATTTTCGAGGGACTTTGGACGGTGCCGGTCATGTGATCACACTTAATGTCTCCGCAAACTCAAATGGTGGCATAGCCGGTTTGTTTGGGTTGATTTCCACAGGTGATGTAACGATAAAAAATCTGGGGGTAGAGGGGCGTATTTATTCGAATGTTGGTACAAGAAATACTAAAGTTGCACTGTATGCAGGCGGTTTGATCGGCTGGGTAGCGGGCGGTAATGTAAGAATAGAAAACTGCTATTTCAACGGAAACATTAATGTGCAATCGAGAATTTTTGATCATGCAACAGTACTACCATCTTTGGTTCAACTTGGAGGTAATTTTGTGCCTTCTGAAGCTATAGTTGACCTTATGGTTAGCTGGGCTGTTGACCTGGGTTTTGCTATTTTTGATCTAGCCGTAGACGATAATAGCTATGCCTATGCAGGTGGGCTGATTGGTCTTGTAAACGGTTTCGCAAATGTTAATATCAGCAACAGCTACACTCGGGGCAGCATTTATGCATGGGCATCAACCCATCATATTTTTGTTGGCTTAAAATCACATGCGCATGCCGGTGGACTGGTCGGAAAAAAGACTGATAGCTCATCAGCGACGCTTAATATCAGCAGGAGTTATTCTACAGCCAATGTTACAGCGGACAGCGCTTACGTTGTGAGTATATCCAATCCTTACCGCTTTGCGGGAGGGCTGCTCGGACGCGGAAGTCTAGGTTCGACATCCGGAAACAATTATCGTTTGAGTTCTCAGATCGTAAAGGGGCAAAAAATTAACAATGCGGGAACCGCACTCTCAAACTCAGCGATGCAAAGCCAATCATCATTTAATGGCTGGGTGTTTAACGCTAACGCATGGACCAGGACTAACGGCAAGAACAGTGGGTATCCGTATCTTTCGGTTTTCGATAACAGTATTATTCATCAACCTGAGATGCCGTTTAGTGCGTTTCAAGGGAGTTTTTCTAGCGCTAAAAACACAGATACGCCTGTGACTCTTGATATTGATAAACCGTTTTCGTTGTTTGACAGAGTGTCGGTAAACGGTAATCAACTCGTGGAGAATGTTCATTTCACTGTGATGAGCGGCTCCACTCAAGTAACACTTCTGCCAAGATTTCTTGAGACTCTGGACGATGGATTCCATTCGTTGAAGGTAACATTTAAGGACGGTGTTTCGGTCGAAGAACAGTTTATCGCCGTTGATACAGACGAAATGGACATACCGCCTGTAAGCAAGATATTTATTGAAGGCAGGCTTATCTATTCGGACGGAGAATTACTGGTTGAAGAGAGCTTCTTTGAATCACTTGTACAAGATATCATTAAACTGAGAGTGGAATTCACAGACGGCAGCATTATTGAGGAGACCTTCAACAACGGACTTGCGGAGCAGGATTTGCTGAGGTTCGTGCTCGGCGATCGTATGTATACAAAAAACGGAGCGCAGCGTGAGAACGATGTGGCGCCATATCTGGATTCAGCTCTCAACAGGACTATGGTTCCGCTGAGGGTCATTGCTGAAGAAATGGGCGCGATCGTAGATTGGGACGGAGCGACACAGACCGTTTCGATGTCCAGGGACGGCAGCTATATGTCGCTCGTCATAGGGCAGGCTTTACCGGACGGCATGGGTACGGCGGTGATAGCCGAAGACCGCACCTTTGTTCCTGTGAGATATGTGGCCGAGATGCTCGGCGCGGAAGTCGAATGGGACGGCGCAAATCAGGCGGTATATATATCCTTTTGATTATGATGACCCTAATCCTTAACCTCTAACCCCTGCGCAAAAAATCGGGGATTTGCAGTATTATGCAATATTTCCCCGATTTTTTGCGCATTTCGCTAATATTATTACACAAAACTGCCGATAATAGTAACAGGAGGTGAAATGATGATAGCATCCATGGAGATTCTGTCCATCGTAACTAGGACAGACTTCGGAGCGGGACCCAAGCAAAAGGCAGCGCAAGATGCAGACAGAGGCTTCAGGTTTGACAAGATATTTGAAGACGCTCAATCGAAACCCCATAGACCGATCAATAATAATAGCAAGCAGACAGAGACAAAAAGCAAAGACGCGGAAATGATCGATTATGAGGATAAACCGGAAGTAGACAAGGACGATGTATCAATAGCAGCCTCAATGATGGGAATACATGAAAATGTCGTTTTTATTCTCGAAGGAGATATGGAATCTGTAACTACCCCTGAAATGTTTGACGACGTCGTTATAACAGACGGCGCGGCGGACACAGACGCAGTGATACCGGAAGACACAACTCAGACCCCGGTACATAATGAGCCGGTAAGTGAGGAAAACGTGCAGTTTGCCGCATATGTAAAAGATGCGGAAAACAACACGAAAAACACTGAAAATGTGGCTCTTACAGCGGACGAAACCGACTATTCGGCAGGGGAAGTAACGGCACGGAAGCCGATAATAAGGACTTCAGAACAGCAGGAAAGCGATAAGGAGCAAAGCTCCGGTTTTTCTGAAAACGGCGATCTGGGCCCTTTGGAGAATGAAAATGACGCAGTCCCGAAAACCGAAAGAAAAGAAAAAACATATTCAGAAACGTCGGACGCCGCGCAAAATACCGCGGACGATGTTGTAAACAACGTGCCGCCGCCGCTGTCGGAAGGGATCAGGCCCGAGCGGTTTCAGGCGGATCAGCAGATGAAACAGGTTACACACGCGCCGGTCAGCGCTGATAATCTGTTTGACGAGATGGTTTCGCGCATCGAAATGGCGCGGACAGAGACACAGCAGACAATGACAATACAGCTCAAACCCGAGTTTTTGGGTAAGGTGGCGCTTGAGATAGCGATGGATGCCGCCGGGCTTCATGTAAAGATCAACGCCGCTGACCCCGGCGTTAGAGGCATGATCAACGGTCAAATAAACGCACTTATCGAGTCTCTGGAGAACAAGGGCATCGAAGTTGTCGCGGTCGAGGTCGCATACACCGGCGTAGATAACGGCGATCTGAAAGACCCCCGGGGAGGGCATCATGCTCAGCCCGGACGCTCAAAGCGGATCAGCGCTCTTGATGATATAGATAACGCGGAGATTATTGCGGCGTTTACAACCGAAACGCTTGAGCATTATCTCGAAGCCGGCGTCAGCACGGTGGAATACAGCGCATAGTTAATAAGGAGAAATATTATGACTACAGGGACATCAGTAGCAGCGGCGAACTCGTTTAACGACCTGGACGCGCCCAAATTTGATACAAAAAGAAATGTCGGCGGGGCTATGGGAAAACACGATTTTCTCATGCTTCTTGTCACGCAGCTCAGACACCAAAATCCGTTAGAGCCGCAGAACGACGCGGACTTCGGCGCACAGCTCGCGCAGTTTTCGCAGCTTGAGCAGCTTGAAAACTTAAATCAGGCTATGTCCCTGATGGCGCTGCAGCAGTCTTACAGCCTTATCGGAAAGTTTATAGTCGGGGAGGCTGTGGTAAACGGCGAAACATATGAAGTCTTCGGCATTGTTGAAAGCATCTTCACAAAAGACGGCATAACATACGCTCAGTTACAGGGTTATGACTTCGGCGTGCCGGTAACCGGTATATCCGCCGTCATCGACAGCAGCGACTTCGTCAATCCCAGAATGCTGGTCGAAATATCCAGCAGTCTCGTCGGGCGCGAAGTAAGGGCCGAGTACAAGGTCACGACCGATCTTTATGAAGACCCGGAAGACGAGGAGAAAGTAACGGGGACCCGCACGGACACCATTAAAGTCTCAGGCGTCGTCACAAGCGTCTTTGTAGATGAAGGGGCGATGTTTGCCGCCATAGTAGACGATAATGGCATTGAGCAGGTGGTCCCGGTCGGCGCTATTGTCGAGATCGGGCTGCCAAAAGAGCCCGCTGTCGCAATCAAACCGGAGCCCGTACCGGAACCCGAACCGGAACCCGAACCGGGACCCGAACTTGATCCGGAACCCTGAACCAAACCGGGTGTTATAGCGGCATAATCAATTAAATCAATTAATTCTACATTCTTCGCAAAAAAAAGGTTGCCAATTCACAAAAACTGTTTATAATTACAAGGAGGACCCGCATTATGATGCGATCACTATATTCCGGTATCACCGGACTGAGAAACCACCAGACAAGAATGGACGTTATCGGTAATAACATCGCCAACGTTAACACGATAGGATTCAAATCCAGCCGTGTCATGTTTCAGGACGTGTTCAGCCAGACGGCTAACCTTGGTTCGGCAAATACCGGCCCCGTGGGCGGAACCAACCCCATACAAATCGGCCTCGGCATGAGGCTCTCAACAGTAGACGTTATTCACACTGCGTCTGCGATACAGCGCACAGAAAACCCGCTGGACGTCATGATCAACGGAGACGGTATGATCGTAGTCGAAGGGCCGGACGGCGTATACTTCACCAGAGCCGGAAACTTTGCGATAGACGACGAAGGCTACGTAGTAACAAGCCACGGGTATTACGTGCTGGGCTTCGTTTCAACCGAAGCTCTGGACCTCGACGGGTGGCCCGAAGATCCAAACGACCCGGAATCCATGTTCCCCAATCTCATGGCGTTAAGGGATGGACTTGAAGACGTCAACTCCACCGACCGCGTGAGCGATATGGATCCCGAACTTGCAAGAAGGATAATGCATCCGAATAACTTTGACGACGTCGATGGCAACGACGTGGAACTCACAAGGCTCAGACTCAGGACATATTGGATCGTTGATCCGGAGACAGGCGAATACATATTGCAGGAGCCTGACGACCCGGAATCCGAATTAAGACAGCTTGTAGGATTCTCCGTTGGCGCGGACGGCACGGTTTCGGTACTCTTTAACAACATAAACACTCCGATAGCCCAGCTCGCTGTAGCGGTGTTTTCAAACTACAACGGCCTTGAGAAAGCCGGGTCAAGCCTGTACCGCGAGACACGTTCCTCAGGAGAGGCGATAATCACCGAAGCGCGTGACCAGGGCGCGGGCGAATATCTAGGCGGCGGGCTTGAGATGAGTAACGTAGATCTCTCAGCCGAGTTTACCGACATGATAGTCACACAGAGAGGTTTCCAGGCAAACTCCAGGATCATCACAGTGTCCGACACGATGCTTGAAGAACTCGTAAATCTGAAACGTTAAGGGCGGGCTTTGCCCGCCAGGGATTAGGGACTAGTTAATGCATAATGCATAATGCAGAATTAATTCGGAATTCAGAATTCGGAATGCGGAATAGGGGAACGACACCCATAGTGAATAGCTTTCCGCTCTATTTCTCACGCTGAAGGGACATAATTTTCATGATCCTTGTTACCAGAATTAATAAAGTCGATCAGTTTTATGTTAACGAGGACATGATCGAGATCATAGAGGAAACGCCCGACACGATGTTATCGCTTAACACGGGAAAGAAGATCGCCGTCATGGAAACGGCGATCGAGGTCATTGAAAGAGTCAGGGAAGAGAAGATCAAGATACGGCGAGCATCCCAGTTTTAACAAAATCACAATAACCCCTGTCTCCGCTCGTGAAATGTGATTTATAAAAGAGGTGAACCGGTCTGGAAATAACGACTATAATAGGCTTGGCATTTGGATTTATTGCGATTTGTATAGGAATATTACTGGACGGATCGCTAGGCGACTTTATAGACGCGCCGGCAGTATTTATCGTTCTTGGCGGCGTCATTGCGGCTACTGTCGTTTCGTACCCTATGGAAGCGCTGAAAAACCTCGGTAAGCTGATTGGCAATGCTTTCAAACTTAAAAAAGTAGACTTTCAAGCCGATATTGAAAACATTGTGAAGATCGCGAATGTCGCAAGGCGAGAGGGAATCCTGGCGCTTGAAGAGACAGTCAGCGAGATGAACGATCCGTTTATGCAAAAGGGTATCATGCTGATCATAGACGGCTCAGACCCGGAACTGGTCAAGAGCGTGATGGAAACTGAGCTGGTTTTTGTCAAGGAGCGGCACAGTTCCGGTCAGGCTATTCTTTTGCAGATGTCGGCGTATTCGCCGGCTTTCGGTATGATAGGAACGCTTATCGGTCTTATCAATATGCTCCAAAGGCTTGACGACCCAAGCACGATCGGCCCCAGTATGGCGGTTGCGCTTGTCACCACGTTCTATGGTGTCGTTCTGGCTAACCTTGTCTTTACGCCTATCGCAAAAAAGCTCGCCGCGCAGAGTAATGATGAGCTGCTTCGCAAGGAAATCGTCCTTGAGGGGATATTATCGATACAGAACGGTGAAAACCCGCGGATCATCCGCGAGAAGTTAAATGCGTTTTTGCCCCACTCGGCCATAGCCGCGCCGCCGGCTCAGACGCCGCAGGCAGGGGAGTAATCGAATGCGGAATTCGGAATGCGGAATTAAAGGATGTGACGACTTATGTCCAGCGCTAACAATAGGAGAAGAGACAGCGGGGGGGATGACGGCGGCGGCGGTGCCAACTGGATGGACACGTACGGCGACCTTGTCACACTGCTGCTGACCTTTTTTGTGCTTCTTTTTGCAATGTCGGAGATCGACGCTACCAAGTTCAGGATGCTCGCCGGATCATTCAGCGGACAAAGTGTCGTCGCGTTCAGCCCGCTCAGTCCGCAGATGGCCTTTGAAAACCCGGTGCAGGATCCGTCGGACGGGCTGGCGACTATGAGCGCGGCCCGCGATGCCGATGTAGCTTCTCAGGACTCTCAGGCAAGCAGTTCTGAAGACGAAAACGACCGTGACAATCCCGGCCGGCTTGAAAATACCATGATGCAACTTTATCATCATATGTTGGCGTTTATCGAGACGGAGGATATCGCAGCCAAGGTCGTATTGATTGATGAAGACTACATGGTAAGGCTTATCATCGAAGATATGATTTTCTTCAGAACTGCCGAGGCGAACCTGTTGCCGGAAGCAAGACCCATACTTGACAAGGTCATCGAAATGTTTAATGACGCATCTGATCTTTACACAATGCTGAGTATCGAGGGGCATACCGACAACAGGCCTATAAATACAGCGCGTTTTCCTAGCAACTGGGTGCTTTCAAGCCACCGTGCGCTCAGTGTGGGCGCATACGTCATGGCTGCCGGCATGTTGGATGAAGACAGGCTTCAGGTTGTGGGATACGGGGAGAGACACCCCATCGCGCCAAACGATTCGGCTGAGAATATGGCCAGGAACCGCCGCGTGGAGTTTGTTGCGGAAACAAAAACGCAGCCGCATCGCGGCAGGCAGCCAATGACCGAGGATATGGAAACGTTGCTTAACGAGACAGGAGATTAGCGGTATGAATAAGAAACTGATTATCATCATTGCGCTTGTGGTCGTAGTTCTCGGAGTAGGCGCCGGTCTGTACTTTTTCGTGTTCGCAGACGACAGCGAACCGCCGGAAGTGAGAGTCGAATATACGCCGGCGGGTGAGTTCTTTACGGTGAACCTGAGAGGATCTGCAAGGGTTTTGCGGGCGGGAGTCGTGCTGGTTGTTAACTCTGAGGATCTTGAAGAGTTCCTTAAAGAGAACAATAATACGATCAGGGATACGATAATATTCATCCTGCGCAATCTTGACGAAGACGAAGCCAGAGCGCCGGGTTCGATGGATATTCTGCGGGAAAGGCTGGTAACTGCGCTAAATGAGCAGCTTGCTATTGACAATGTCGTAGAAATCAGATTTAATGACTTTGTAGTAGCTTAATTTTAATGCAGAATGCGGAATTAATTCGGAATAACTCTCAACTCTCCTCTCTCAACTCTCAACTCTCAACTCATAAGGGTGGTGTTATAGTTTGTCTGATATACTGTCACAGGCTGAAATAGACGATCTATTAAACACGCTCATGGCCGGTGATGATGATTCGGGATCGCAGGATTCTTCCGACGGGGCGGCAGCCCTTAAAGTTAAGGATTATGATTTCAGAACGGCAAACAGGTTTCCAAAAGAACAGATGCGTACATTCAGTGTTGTTTTTGAATCATTCAGCCAGCTTTTTTCAAACAGGCTTTCGAGCATTTTGCGTGTCTCCTGTGAATGCGAAGTTTTGTCCATAGAAGAGTGTTCATACAGTGAGTTTAATAACTCGCTGCCGGCGCCCGTCGTGCTGGTGGTCGCGGAGTCGCCGCCGATGTATGGCTCTATATTATTACAAATGTCGCCGGAGTTTGCGTACATGCTCATTAGCCGCCTTTTCGGAGGAGGTACGACTGGCGAGAGTTCAAAACAGTTCACAGAGATAGAGCTTTCTCTTATAGAGCGTGTGCTGCGTCAGATAATCGGCGTCTTCGATGAAGCGTGGGACAAGGTCATTGGGCTCAGCACGCAGATCGAGAGGATAGAAACCAGCCCGCAGTTTGCGCAGATCAGCGCTCCTAACGAGCCGGTGGTAGTCATAATACTGAACCTGAAAATGGGCGAAGAGTCCGGCCTTATGAGTATTTGTCTGCCGCATACCGCTGTCGAGCCGATTGCGCAGCAGCTCAGCACCCGTCTTTGGTTTTCAAGCGGCTTACGTGATGATGGCAGGGCCGAAGAGAGATACGCTACGCTGACCGAAAGGATAAAGAACACCCAAATCGCGCTGACTGCCTATTTTGAACAAACCCCGGCGACTGTATCAGATATTATAAACCTGCAGATCGGGGATGTTATCAAGCTCGACCATGGGCTTAATCAACCTCTCACGATCAGGGTTCACCATATTCCGAAATTTCACGCGACAATGGGGACGATGGGCTCCAAATACGCGCTGCAGATCGTCGATATAATCAAGGAGGAGAACCAGAATGAGTCTGTCACAAGATGAAGTCAACGCGCTGCTTGCGAATGGCCCATCAGACGACGCCGGTTCGGGCGACATAATGTCGCCGGAGGCTATAGCAGCCATGCTCGACGAAGCAGCCGGCGGCGGTGTTTCCGCAGAGTCTGATTCTGACGGAATAATGTCGCCGGAGGCTATAGCGGCGATGCTCGACGAAGCGGCCGGCGGCGACGCTTCCGCGGAGTCCGATTCGGACGGGATCATGTCGCCGGAGGCCATAGCGGCTATGCTCGATCAGGCCGCCGGCGGAGACACTCCTGCGGAGTCTGATTCTGACGGGATCATGTCACCGGAGGCCATAGCGGCCATGCTCGATCAGGCCGCCGGCGGTGAGGCTGCCTCTGATGCCGAAGACAGTGATCTTGACGACCTGTTTTCCCGCAATGAGGGTGGTGAGGAGCCGGAAAAGAAACCTGTTGGGGAAGTGGGTAGGGAAGGGATGCTGACGCCGGACGAGGTAGACGTTCTTGGCGAAGTAGGAAACATCAGCATGGGCGCCGTAGCGACGACTATGTACTCCCTTCTCGACAGACGCGTCAGTATTACAACACCCCGCGTGAGAGTATTTGAGGCAAAAGATGTACTCAGTATTTACCAAATACCGTTCGTAGTTGCGACGATAGAATATGTTGAAGGCATAGAAGGAAGTAACCTTCTGGTCCTGAAAATAGACGACGCCGCGCTCATCACCGATCTTTTAATGGGCGGTGACGGCACGATTGAAAAGCCTGTCGAACTCAATGAAATGCATTTGAGCGCGATGAGCGAGATCATGAACCAGATGATGGGAGCGTCCTCAACAGCGCTGTCAAAGCTTATTCATACAACGGTCAATATTTCGCCCCCGTCAAGCTCACAGGTGGACGCCGGGTTCGACGTTACTGCGCTCCTTGGCGATACCGACATGGTCACAAAAATAAGCTTTGATATGGAAATCGAAGGCCTTTTAAAGAGCGAGCTTATACAGCTCATGCCGTATGAGGTCAGCCGCGGTTTCGCTAAAAGGTTTATGGACGTCGGTATGGGTGTGCCGGAGGCGGAAACAGAAGTGAAAGCCGCGCCTGCGCCCACGCCGCAACCGGCGGCGCCGCCTCCCGCACCGCCGCCTCAACCTGCGCCTCCGCCGCCTCCCGCGCCGCAGCCGGCGCCCCCGGCCCCGCCGCCGCAGCCTGCGTCCGAGCCGCCGCCGCAGGCGGAACCGTACCCGATGCAGGCGCCATACCCGCCGGCGCCATATCCCCAGACTCCATATCCGCCGGTGCCGTACCCGCAGGCTCCTTATCCGCCGATGCCGTATCCGGCGTATCCGCCGGCGCCGTATCCGCAGGCAGGTACTACCCCCGGGCGTCTTGTGGATGTTCACCCGTTGCAATTCCAGTCTTTTGACGCTCCGGGTACTCCGGGCGAGCAAAGAGGCATTGATCTGGTTTATAACATCCCCCTTCAGGTGACGGTGGAACTTGGAAAAACTAAAAAAGAAATCAGCGAAATACTTGAATTTGGTACCGGAACTATAGTAGTATTAGATAAAGTAGCGGGCGACCCGGTTGAAATAGTCGTAAACGGTAAACTCATTGCGCGTGGAGAGGTCGTCGTTATTGACGAGAACTACGGAGTAAGGATAACCGATATTATACATGGATAAAAATTCATTAGAAAGGTTGTGGATCAAGTGGGAATTATGGACAGTGATATCCTTCTGGAAACAGGGACAAATGAGCTTGAAATTCTTGAGTTTGTGATATCAGGTAATAGTTATGGTATCAATGTGGCGAAAATAACGGAGCTCATGCAAATACAGGAGGTGCAGGAAATGCCGCTCTCGCACCCGTGTGTCGAAGGGGTGTTCCAGCCGCGTGACGAAGTCTACACAATTATTGATCTGTCAAGATATCTCGGACTGGGACCGTCAGAGGATCCCGACAAAGACATTTTCATCATTACAAATTTCAATAAGATGAATATAGCTTTTCATGTACACGCTGTGGAGAGCATATTCCGCATTTCGTGGCAGGACATCGAAAAGCCTGACACCATCATATATGGCGGGCAGGAAGGCGTAGTGACCGGTATAGCCAAGGTCAATGACAGGATAATCTCGATCCTGGATTTTGAAAAGATCACATTTGACATAAGCCCGGAAACAGGTATAGATCTGAGTGAAGTTAAAACCTACACAGGCGCGGATAGAGAGACAATACCGATAATCACGGCGGAGGACTCCGCTCTGCTCAGAAAACTGATTACGGAAGCTCTGCTAACCTCCGGCTATACAAGCCTCACAATGCTGAACAACGGCGAGGAGGTTTGGGAACACTTGAATAAACTCAAAGCAGAGGACCCCAGGGATGTTCTTTCCAAGGCAAGATGTGTTATAACCGACATTGAAATGCCGAAAATGGACGGACACAGGCTCACCAAACTGATCAAAACAGACCCCGCGCTCATGGACATACCTGTAATAATATTCTCTTCTCTGATAGACGAGACCATGCAAATGAAAGGTCTTGAAGTCGGCGCGGACGCACAGCTTTCAAAACCTGAGATCGGCAATCTGGTAAGTTATGTAGACGTAATGGTACAAAGACATTTGGATTAATATATAAACAGCTACAAAGATTAAAGCGCCAAAGGCGCTTTAATCTTTGTAGCTGTTTTCAATTTGTTGGAGTTGCGGGGATATGGCGGGGATCAGGTCTACGATATCGGGGTCAAACTGTATACCGCGGCCATCTGTAATGATTTTGAGCGATGTATCGTGGGGGAATGCTTCTTTGTAACATCGTTGGCTGACCAGTGCGTCATATACGTCAACAAATGAAATAATTCTGGCGGAAAGCGGGATGTCTTCACCGATAAGACCGGTGGGATAACCGCTGCCATCCCAGCGTTCGTGATGGTAAAGGCATATGTCCCGCGCATATTTTAGGTACATGTCGTTATCGGGCATGGTTGCGGCGATACTGTCAACGATATTAGCGCCCACGGTGGTATGGGTCTTGATAACTTCAAACTCTTCGGGAGTAACCCTGCCGGGCTTGAGCAGAATGGCGTCGGGGATCCCGATCTTACCTATATCATGAAGCGCGGATGCTTTGATCATTGCGTGTATGTTTTCTTCCATCAGTGCGGCTCTGAACTTTTCCGTGGCGAGCATTTTTGTTATAACAGCCTCGGCAAGCAGGGTCGTCCTTCTTATGTGTTCGCTCGATTCGAGATTTCGGTATTCGATTATAGTGGCGAGTACCTCAAGGGTCTGTTCATATGTTTTTGTGACTTCGGCCGCCTTTTTTGCGACGAGCAACTCAAGACCGTGCTGATAACGGGCAAGGCTGACATGATTATCCACACGAGCGCGTACAATGTCTATATTAAAAGGTTTTGTGACGTAGTCAGCAGCGCCGGCTTTCAAACCGCGTGATTCATCTTCAGCGGAATCCGCCGCAGTTATAAAGAGTACCGGTATCGTTTTTGTTTCTTCGCGGCTCTTGATTTGTTCAAGCACTTGAAAACCGTCAATGCCGGGCATCATGATGTCAAGCAGTACGGCAGTCGGAAGGACCTTATCCTCAAAAAGTATCTTAAGGGCCTCATTGCCGTCTTCCGCTTCAATGATACGATAATCGTCCTCCAGAATATTTCTGAGGATGGCCCGGTTTAGTTCGATGTCGTCAACGATCAGGATGGTATCGTCATGTTTCACAATAGCGTCCTTTCAATGGGGGAGTGGGTTAACCTATGATTTCGGCTATATGCTCATCTGTCGCCCGCAGAGCGTCTTTCATATCCGCAAGACAGGCGGTGTAATCGGCGCCGCTTTCGATGATTTTCTCCAGTTCGAAGGAGAGTAACTTGAGTTTGCCGAAAGCAAGATTCCCGCTGACGCCTTTCAGCGCGTGAGCCGAATGCGCGGCTTTTGTCTTGTCGCCGGTTTGCAGAGCTTCTACGATAGAAGTGATATAGCTGTTGCCATCAAAACGCTTTAAAAGCTGTTTGTAAAGATTTATGTTACCGCCAAGGCGCTTGAGAGCGTCGTTAAGATCGATGTATTCATTGCCATCGGTATGGGTACTCATAAGGATGTTCACCTCTCATATTTTAGACTTTGCAGACCACTAGCCAACACCATAGTCCAGCACATCGCTCATATCGTACAGACCGGGCTTGGCGGCTCCCGAGATATATTTAGCAGCCTTCAGCGCTCCGGAAGCGAAAACATCCCGCGAGGCGGCGGAGTGTTTAAGCTCTATAACCTCGTTATGCCCGGCGAAAATGACCGTGTGCTCGCCAACTATCGTGCCTCCGCGAATGGCGGATATACCGATCTCCTGAGGATCGCGGGGTTGACGTTTGCTCTGGCGGTCAAAGATCATTTCAGGGTCATAGGGCAGAGCGGATGCCGCGGCGTTCGCCAGAAGCAGCGCGGTACCGCTGGGCGCGTCTACCTTGCGCCGGTGATGACGCTCGACGATTTCGACGTCGAAAGATCTGCCCAGAACAGTGCAGGCTCGCCAGACAAGGTCTGCAAGGAGATTTATTCCAAGGGACATATTACCCGAACGCAGAATAGGGATGTGTTCCGCCGCTTTTTCAATTAGACCGATCTGTTCGGGATTGTATCCGGTCGTGCATAATATCAGCGGAATATTCCTGGATTTTCCGAAATCAAGCAGCCCTTCCAGTGCAGAAGGGCTGGAAAAATCTACAACAACATCGGCCGTACCGGTAAAATCCATAGGTTTTGTAAAGACAGGAAACTCGGCGGCGCCCTGCGCGGCAATATCAAATCCCGCCACAACAACTGTTTCCGGGTCTTCTGAGGCGAGGGCGGCGACGGAGCGGCCCATATGCCCGCTGTAACCGGAGATGATGATCTGTACCATACATATACCTCTATTTAATCAATCCGTAACTCACCAAGGTATTCTTCAGTTTTGTGAGATTATCCGGAGCAAGATCACAAAGCGGCATACGCGGTTCGCCCACATCCATACCCATAAGGTTCATGGCTGCCTTGACCGGCATGGGGTTTACCTCGATAAACAGCTTATCGATAAGATCAAGGTTTTTAAGCTGGATATCCGCGCCGCGCCTGAAATCGCCTTCAAGACAGTATTTTGTCATTTCGGCGACCTGAGCGGGTATGATGTTAGCCAGAACAGAAACGACGCCCTTAGCACCGATAGACATCATCGGGACGACATCCTCGTCATTACCGCTCCAGAAAAATAACTCCTCGCCGCAGGAGGCGATAGTACCGGCGATAAGCTTAAAGTCTCCCGATGCTTCTTTAACGCCGTTGACATTTGGGTGCTTGGATAGCGTTCTGTATGTATCTGCGGAAAACGACATGCCCGTACGGCCGGGAACGTTGTACAAGACAATAGGCGTATGAACTCTGTCGGCCACAAACTCTATGTGTTTGACAAGGCCGTTTTGAGATGTTTTGTTGTAATATGGAGTGACTATCATAAGTGCGTCCGCGCCTGACTTCTCAGCTTCTTGTGATAGAAACAAAGCCGCCTGCGTGTCGTTGCTGCCGGTTCCCGCAATGACTTTAACGCGGCCGTTGACATGCTTAACGCAATAATCGACCGTTACGATGTGTTCTTCCAGAGACTGCGTGGAGGCCTCGCCCGTTGTGCCGCAGATGGTGATTGCGGCAGTCCCGCCGGCGATTTGAAAATCAATAAGCTCGCTGAGCTTTTTATAGTCAACTTTTCCATCACGGAAAGGTGTGACAATAGCAACTGATGAGCCCTCAAAAATAGGCGTTTTCATCTAATTCTCCTTAAAATAGGTTTAATATTGACGACTAATCCCTAGTCCCTAATCCCTAGTCCCTAGTAAATGTATCCTTCCGCGCAAAGCAGTTCCGCGAGTAAGACCGCGCCGCCGGCGGCTCCCCTGAGGGTGTTGTGACTGAGACCGATAAATTTATAATCGTACTGAGTATCGGGACGCAGACGACCGACTGATATTGCCATGCCGTTTTCGAGATTGCGGTCAAGCCCGGTCTGCGGACGGTTGTCTTCTTCAAAATAGTGGATGAATTGTTTAGGTGCGGAGGGAAGGTCCAGTTCCTGCGGACGTCCCTTAAACTCGCGCCAAAGCCTTTTGATTTCTTCGATATCCGGTTTTTTGTCAAGAGACATGAATACTGCGGCCATGTGACCGTCCGTCGCGGGGACGCGTATGCATTGCGACGTTATAAGGGGAGATTCGGCCGGTACGATCATGCCGCCGCTTATATTACCCCAAATCTTAAGGGGTTCTTTGTCGGATTTTTCCTCCTCACCGCCAATAAACGGGATCACATTGTCTATCATTTCAGGCCATGTTTCAAATGTCTTTCCGGCGCCGGATATTGCCTGATAGGTGCAGACAAGCGCACGGGAGAGTCCGAAAATATCTTTTAGGGGATGAAACGCGGGAACATAGCTTTGGATCGAGCAGTTTGATTTGACTGCAATGAAACCGCGCTCCGTCCCCAATCGTTTTCGCTGGTCGGGAATAACGCCCAGGTGTTCCGGATTGATCTCCGGTATGATCATAGGCACGTCAGGCGTCCAGCGGTGTGCGCTGTTATTGGAGACGACGGGACATTCCGCCCCGGCATATGCCTCTTCCAGCGCCTTGATCTCATCTTTATTCATATCAACTGCCGAAAAGATGAAGTCGGCGGCGTCCGCGATGGCGGGAATATCCTTCTCCGCGTTTAAGACTGTAAGTTTTTTTGCAGACTCAGGCATCGGGTCCGGCATCATCCATCGCCCGGCAACGGCTTCTTCATATGTTTTTCCTGCGGACCGGCTGCTCGCCGCAACGATGACCAACTCGAACCAAGGATGACCGTCTATCAGCGAAACAAAACGCTGCCCGACCATACCGGTAGCTCCTACTATGCCAACTTTGTACCGTTTCATATTGTATCGTAACTCTTTCATCTAAAAATACGCAGCAGCGAAACTTACTTAGTAACTGTTCAGTGCCGGTGAGTATAGCTGTTTTTTAATCTCTTTGCGAGTTGAGCTTGCGTTTGTTTGAGCAAAGAGATTAAAAATAGCTGTGCGAGCGAAAGGCACTGAATAGTTACCTTACTTACGGTAACACAACAAAAAATTAATCAGCGGTACTGGTCAACCGGCTGATTTTATTGTATAATGATTGCCACTACGCGTTTATCATGATAACATGATTGCATGTGCTTGTCAATGCCTTTTCGGGGATTAAGGGGTTAGATAAAATGATAATAAAGTCAGTCAAAGTACTAATAATCATAATCGCTGTCTGCATAATGGCGCCGCTTATCGCGGAGGGAACGACTGCGTCTGCGCAGGCAATCGCTAATTTGAGAGTAGGTATGCGCTACGGCACTACAGCTGTCCCTTCGGCAAACCTTCAAAACCGCATCGGATACGGCGGGGGGTTTGAATTCGGATACTTCAGCGCCGAAAGGGTTTTCGTGCCGATCGGCGCAAAAACTTCGGAAGGTTCAATATCGATATTAACAGACCGTAACTCTGTCTGGCATCCGGCAGCTACCACAAACGATTTTGGCGAGTATCGAGAAGGCGCGAGCGGCGTTGTTGTTGTCGGAGCTTTCCATATACAGTTAAACGAGTCTTTTGAATCATTCGATCAGGCCGGAGTCGCGGCGAATGCATATGAAGACGCGTTTGTCAAGTTTGATTCGGGACAGTTTTTTGTAAGCGTCGGCAATTACACTTCGCGCAACGACGCAAACAGCGCACTGTCGTCGAGGGGTTTTGGCGATATAGCTTCCGTCAACTCCGGAACGCAGCATACGGTGGTTATCACCCAAACCGGAACGAACAACATACTGTTTGAGTTTGACTATGGCGGGACTCATCAACTTGGCGTTATGCCGCTACCGATCGGCGGAGAGACGCCCGAGACCTGGTTTCGGGGAAACAGGTATCACGGAGGGTTTGAGATTGTCAGGAATGTCGGGGAGTTTACAGTCCTCCAGTATTTAGACATAGAAGACTACACAAAAGGAGTGGTCCCATATGAGATGGGCAACACATGGCCAATCGAAGCGCTGAAAGCGCAAGCAGTTTGCGCGAGGTCGTACGCGTTTGCGCATCTCAACCGGCACAGGGATAGCGGTTTCGATATATGCACAACAGTCCACTGTCAGGTGTATCGCGGCAGGGCGTCGGCAAATGAGAGATCAGATCAGGCCGTCGATGAAACGGCGAACGTCTATATGATGTATAACGGCAGGGTGGTTCAGGCTTATTACGCAGCTTCGAACGGGGGCGCCTCTGAAAACGTTGAAAACGTCTGGTTGGAGGCGGTGCCGTATCTGCGCGGGGTTTTAGACCCGTATGAAGCCGATGTTGCAGATCGGATACGCGACTATGAGTGGGTGCGCACCTATACGCCTCAGCAAATAGCGGACCGGCTGCGGTCGAGGGGGCATAGTGTCACGGGAACGATTGTCAGTATGCGGGTCAGTGAGCATTCACCCACGGGCAACGTGGTAAGCGTCACTATGAGGGATTCGGGCGGCAGGGAGTTAACATTCAGAAGGCGGGAGCAACTGATATCCGCGCTTGGAGTGGTCACACAGCGTTTCATTATCGGAAACGCCGTTTTGGGTGTGGGCGGAATATATGTCAATAGTCCCGCGCAAGCGGTCGAGCAGGGCTCGCAGAGTTATATGATAAACGGCGACGGAGAAGTGACGCTCCTGCCGGGTGGTACGGTTTATGCCATAACGGACTCGGACAGCATCGTGCCGGTAACGGGAGAGGGCGGAGGAGCTTCCGGCGGTTCAGATACAGGTCTGGTAAACGGGGTTTTCACAATTACGGGATGGGGCAACGGCCATAATGTCGGTATGAGTCAGTGGGGCGCGTATTCGATGGCGATGTATCATAATAAAAACTATGTTGATATTCTGACGTTCTATTTCACGGGAGTAACAATTGGATAAGAGTGATTTTTGGTTTGAGCTGCCGGAGGAACTTATTGCGCAGACGCCTTTGAAACGCCGGGACAATTCGCGTATGCTTTGTCTTGACAGGGTTACGGGAGAAGTTAAGCACCGCCGGTTTAATGAACTGCCGGATTACCTGCGCAGAGGGGATTGTCTTGTTTTAAACGATTCACGCGTTATTCCCGCCAGACTGATCGGCAGCAGAAAGAGCGGCGGCTCTGTCGAGGTCTTACTGCTGCGTGACCTTGGGGAAAATGTCTGGGAGTGCCTTACACGCCCCGGGAGGAAAACAAAAACCGGTACAGAACTGGTTTTCGGCGATGGTATGCTGCTGACAGGTTCCGTCATAGGCGAGGCCGAAGATGGTAACAGGCTGATCAGATTCGACTGCGGCGGTTTTTTTCCCGATGCTCTTGAGCGACTTGGAAAAATGCCGCTGCCACCGTATATTCACAAAGAACTCGAAGACGGCGAGCGATATCAAACGGTGTATTCTAATGAGGCAGGGTCCGCAGCCGCGCCGACAGCGGGGCTTCATTTCACGCATGAGCTTCTTGACGAGATAAAGAGGCGCGGCGTGACAATCTGCCGGTTGACGCTGCATGTCGGACTCGGCACGTTCCGTCCGGTCAAGGAGGATGTGATCGAGCGGCATAAAATGCACCGTGAGTATTTTACAATCCCGGGAAAAACAGCCGAAGAAATAACCCGCTTAAAAGAGGGCGGGGGGCGCGTTTTTGCGGTGGGAACAACGTCGTGCCGGGCGCTTGAGTCGTGCGCTGCCGTTTCGGGTGAGGTTTCGGCATTTTCCGGGTACACGGATATTTTTATATATCCCGGCTACAGCTTCAAATACGTCGACGGGCTTATAACTAATTTTCATCTGCCGGAAAGCACGCTTATAATGCTTGTCGCAGCCTTCGCGGGCCGGGAAAATGTCCTGCGGGCATACAACTGTGCGATCAAAGAGCGTTACAGATTTTTCTCTTTCGGCGACGCGATGCTGATTGTTTAGAGGAGTGGTTTGTTATGAAGGGTTTGACTCCGGGGGTGATCGCGGAATTGACCGGCGGGGAATATGTGGGGGTTGCAAGCTCTCGCGGAGTGCGTGTTGCGGGGGCGGTTCGTGATCATCGCGACGTAAAGCCCGGCAATCTTTTTGTTTGCGTACGCGGTGCCCACGTTGACGGTCACGACTTCGCCGGCAGCGCCTTTGACTTGGGCGCGGCATGTTGTCTTGCTGAGCGCGCCATTCCGAACGCGAAAGGGCCTTATGTGCTTGTGGGATCGACGCTTGATTCGATAAAAACTATAGGCGCGTATCACAGGCGCCTGTTTGATATACCTGTTATAGGAATTACGGGCAGCGTGGGAAAAACAACAACAAAAGATATGGTCGCGGCGGCGCTGGGGGCGAGGTTCAATGTGCTTAAAACGACCGGAAATCTCAATAATGAACTTGGTGTTCCGCTGACGCTGTTGTCGCTTGATGAGCGGCACGAGGCGGCTGTCATTGAGATGGGTATCAGCGACTTCGGTGAAATGGGCAGACTGGCCGAGATGGTCAGGCCGGACATTTTTATTATTACGAAAATCGGCTACTCGCATATCAAGGAACTTGGCGATCTAAACGGTGTACTGCGGGCAAAAACAGAGGCTTTTGCATACATGGGACCCGGAGGCACAGCCGTTTTAAACGGCGACGACGACTTGCTGCGAGGATATGACCCGGGTATGCGGAAGATAACGTTCGGACTCGAAAACCACAACGATTACCGGGCGGAAAGCGTCCGCGCAGAGGGCGCGGACGCTTTGACATGCGATATATTCAGCAGTACCGGCAGACATGCGATAAGAGTACCCGCGTTCGGCAATCATTTGGCCGGGGCGGCGCTGGCCGCTGCGGTCATAGGAGATATAGCCGGTCTTACGGGTGAGGAGCTGCGCCGGGGCTTATCATCATATGCGCCCGTCGAGGGCAGGGCGAATGTGATCGTTACGGGGTACATAACGATAATTGACGACTGCTATAACGCAAACCCCAACTCTGTCAAGTCGGCGCTGGAGTCGCTGTCCGTGCTGCCCGGACGCCGCGTCGCTATTTTGGGAGACATGTTGAACTTGGGGGAACATTCAGATAAGATGCATCGTGAGACAGGCGCTTGCGCCGCGTCGAACTCAATAGACAGCCTTATCTGCAGCGGAGAAAACTCCCTGATGATTTGCGAGGGTTACTTATCCGCAGGAGGCACGGCCGCGTCTCATTTCAAGACCAACAAAGAGCTGATCGCAGCCCTGCCGGAACTGATAGAACAAGACGACATCGTTCTAGTCAAAGCCTCAAACAGTATGCGTTTTAACGAAATCGTACAGCGCCTGCGGGAACCGGGCCTATGCTAAATCTCAGTCGCCCGGGCGGAACGGGAAAAAAGCTTTTTGCATCGCCGATTGTAACTCTATTCGTTGCGGTTGTGTTATTGTGTTTTATAGGTCTGATATCGTACGTGACAATCCGGTTTCTGCAGATACTTATGATTCTTATGTTTTAGAGTATCTTATTGGAGTTCGTGATCTTCATTACAGATTTTTACCAACCTATCTTAAAGATTTGGACGGCAATCAACTTCCTGACGATATTATGTTTGGGAACACTATTGAGTTTTATTATAATCGATTTACCGCTACACGAACGGCCCAAACCGTAGATTGGATCGTAGACGGGGAATGGATAGTGTGGCCTGCGACCGATAACTTTTATCATATCAGCGGGTACTGGATGCTTTGGGACGAATCAGACAGACACTTATCTCATCGTAGCATTGAGCATGTTAATTATGAGAGTTGGGAGCACATCGGGCATGATACCCGCAGCGAAGTCGCTTCGCCGAGTCGAATATACCGGGTGGTCACAAGCGGATATTATTCTATATTGGAGCAGGGCAACATAATTGAGTTTGTTTTCCCTGACGGAAACACTGTAACCGCAAGTTTTTCGCAAACAGATGACATGATGTATATTGGACGTGAGGACGATGTTTTGCATGTTAATCCGTGGAATGCTTTTGTCCGCATCGGTTGACTGCCGGTTCGCCCGAATCTGCCATTCTGTGTCAGAGAACGTATGTCAGGCAATATCCTGCTATCTTCAAGAATAAGCCGCACTGTTAGTTGCGGCCGCTGCCAACAACGATATATCTGTCGCCCTCCGTGAAATCATCGGGACGGTAGGTTTCAATTGTGTAGCTGTCCTTGCCGTCAATATGTTTACGACAAGTTAAACCGCGTCATAAGCATAACGGACCCGCTTGGCGGCGTAACTTTAACAGAATACGACGCAAACGGGAACGCAAAAAAAGTAACAAGCCCTGACGGCGGCATCATAACTTACAACTATGACCTTCTCGACAGACTGACAAGCTACACGGACCCGGAGGGCTACACATTCAGCTTCACCTATGACGCAAACGGAAACATCAAAGGTTCACTGATGAACTTGACAGAAAGGCGGGACTCAAATGAATGAACTCGTATTGAAAGAGTTTAATGACGACCGTATTGTATACCTTTATATACCGGAAGGTAAAGGAGAACCGGGGCGCATTGTCTTTGATATGTCAACAGGCGAAGCGGCTGTAGCAGACCGTGCACAAAATGATGAATTTGGTCGTTATGGTCATAATGCTACGCGCCGAATAAAAGAATATGTCGTGAAAAAAAACCTTCCGATGAATGCAATACAGGCGTGGTATTAATGTTTTTAAATACCTCCCCCTTTTCGAGGGAGGCATCGGTTATTTCAAATAAAGTATCGTTCCGCAGATTTGGAATAATTGATCTAGACAGTATGCGTTTTAACGAGATAGTACAGCAGTTGCGTGAACAGTCAGACTTGTTCACGTAAATGCGAATCAATATATTTGTGCAGCATAAAAAGTACGTCAGTGAAGTTCAGCGGTTTGCCGAGATGGTCGTTCATCCCTGCGTCCAGACATTTTTCGATGTCTTCGCGGAAGACATTGGCGGTCATAGCTACTATGGGAATAATCCGGGACTGTGGCAAATCCATGGCCCGGATTATTCGTGTTGCAGTATAACCGTCCATTTCATGCATTTGCAAATCCATGAATATAATATCGTACTTACCCGGCGCTTCGCTAAACATGCGGACAGCCACAGCGCCGTTTTCAGCACAGTCTATTTCCAAACCTGTCGGCTCTAAAATTGATATTACAATCTCGCGGTTGATCTCCACATCCTCGGCAAGTAAAATGCGCCGTCCTTTAAACAAACCGTCAATACCCTCATCTGCGTTCTTACGACTTTTTTCGCCTTGTAATTTGCTCACTATTTTCGCAATGTCTGACAGAAACAATGGCTTTTGAATAATCATATCAAATCTGAGATCTTTTGATTTATCGGCAATTGTAACGGAATCGGACGCCGTAACCATAATCGCATAGGAAATATCGTGTTTCGACCCCGCTCTTGTCAGCTCTTCGGCAAGTTCAATACCGTCAGATCCCTGCACTTTCCGGGCTATAAAGTATATATTATAATCGTTGTTTTTTTCGACAAGTGCAAGCGCGTCTATTCTGTTATCGGCAATATCGCATGAAGCGCCGAATTTCTCCACAATGCCCTTGAGATCCTGCAATATATAATCATCCTCATCCACAGCCAAAATACGAATGTTCTTCCAGTCGATTTCATTATAATCAAACTCATCTTCGTTTTCGCCGCGTTCCAACTTTGCTGTAAAAGAAAATGTAGAACCTTTGCCAAGTTCTGATTCTACCCAGATTTCCCCGCCCATCATTTCCACAATGTTTTTTGAAATTGCAAGCCCCAAACCTGTGCCGCCATACTTGCGCGTAGTATCATTTTCAGCTTGATGAAAAGGCAGAAACACATCAGACTGCTTTTCGGGGCTTATGCCTATCCCGGAATCGGACACGGAAATCTTAATTTCGCAGACGCCGTTTTCTTCTCCGAGGAGATAAGTTTGAAGACTTATGGAGCCTTCTTTTGCGGTAAACCTGATTGCGTTCCCTATAATGTTCGCTATAACCTGCGCCATACGCTGATCGTCGCCGAACATGAACTTTGGTATATCCCTGTCTACGTATACCTTAAACTTATGCTTCATTTCTTCCAAACGGAGACTTACAACATTTACGACCCGCGACAACATTTTCTCAAAATTAAAATTAGCCAAAGACAGTTCGAACTTACCAGATTCGATTTTTGAGATATCTAAAATATCGTTGATGACTCCAAGCAAATGAGCGGACGCGTTTTCGATCCTGTCTAAAGCATAGTCTTTTTTTGAGATTTCCTCTGCAGATTTCCCGATCGTTGTCATCCCTATGATTGCGTTCATCGGAGTCCTTATTTCATGGCTCATGTTTGAAAGGAAGTTGCTTTTTGCTATACTGGCGGTTTCGGCTTCTATTTTTGCATTAGTCAACTGGGTAGTGTTTGTGATAAGAAGCATGATGCAGATATAGTTCTCCGCCCCGCTAACCGTTTGCTTGACATTAACTCGCTTAAAGGTCAATGAATAGAAGTAGACGCTTTCTTCATCTTCGCCGTCACCTTTAATAGTAATATCCGTGCTGAGAGTATCCGCGTTATCGCTGTCGCTTTTGAGAAATCTTTGAACTTCCGGAGGAAGCTCTTCCGATTGCCCCGAAGTGACAAGTCCGGCCAGCCAGTTGCCGTTATTATCATAATTATGACGTTCTAACAGGTCTTTAAAGCCGGCATTAAGGAAAATGCTCTCCTGATTTTCATTGAGCAGTGCAAAAGCATCGGGCATAGCGTCAAGGTGAGAACAGAAAGCGTCGAGAGTCGCGTTTATTCCGGACATAATAAGGTTAAAATCACCGCTGTGATTATCAATATCGACACGCTTCTTCAAATCCCCGCGGCTCGCTAATTGTGTGAGCATAGAGATATCGCTGATAACCTGATGGACGGAATTGGATACGGTATTGAATCCCTCTCCCAATTGACCGATCTCATCGTTCCTGGTTGAGATACTCTGAGTCTCGGCGGTATCGAACTTACCCAACGCCATAGATGCGGCGCTATCTGTAATCTTATGCAGTGGAATCGTGATAGAGTGTCTTAGCAAGAGTCTGAAGATAATCATGGAAATGATCAGAACGGTGATTCCTATGATAGCGCTTCTGATCAAAATAGTGTTATACGCATCCGTAAAGTCTACGCGAAAAACAACGATGCCCAGTGACCAGGGAGTTCCTTGAATGGGTATATTGCTGATATACATCGGATCGCCGGATAAAGAAACAAATTGAGTGCTGTCTTGATGCGACAGCATCATAGGTATGACTTGCTCCGCTTCCGAACCGCCTGCCGGGTTATCGGCACTGCCGCTTCCGGCGGAAATGACTTCAGTATCGCTGCTGTGGGCGATTATTGTTCCGCTTTCGTCAATGATAAAAGCGAAACTGTTATCACCGATTTTTATATTCCGCAGCACTGCGGTCAGAGTTTCGTATCTGTAACTGCCGACCAGATAGATGCTCTCAAGCGATTCCCTGTGGATAGGCAAGCCCATGACGATTTCCAGGCCGGAGTTTCCCATGGAGGTGTTTTCGATGGAGAGGTTATTCGAGCGCGATAATTGGGGGAACAAGCTGCGTTCGGAGATATCCTTCGGACTGTTGGGGCATCTTGCGATTTCATTGCCTTTCGTATCGTAAAGACCCATCCATAAGAAGTCCATACCCGTAAGCGTGGCATCAATAAAGGCATTCATTTCTTCTTCTGTGGCAGTCGCTGAAATGATAGTCTTGTCGGTTCTGGTAAGATAGAGGCGCTCGGCAATATGACTCAAGTTTTCACCGATGTTCAGCGCTGCGGTACTGGCCGTGACCTGCACGACATCAAGCATCACCGAATCTGTCAGAGTGGTCATAGAGTAAATCACAATAACGAGGATGATGCCAACTATGGCGATCAGCGTTGACGAAGAAATGATTATTATTTTATTCGTTATACTTCCGGTACGTTTTTTTATTTGATATTCCTTCTTCCATGTTTTGTAATAACGTATTATAAAATGACATCACAGTTTCAAGCGCACCGGAAACTGGTGAAAACAATTACCACCTGAGTCGAAGTGGTATGCTCATAGGTAACTCCTCTCTAACTCCTCACCCACAACGGCACCCAGTGTTTCGCCTATGTTTTCGCGTATGATCAGGTTTGCGAGACTGTCATACGGTGTTTCGGATTTGTTGATCAGTATCAGCATATTGCCTTTGTAATGCTGTATAAGGCCGGCCGCAGGGTAGACGTTCAGGGATGTGCCGCCGACGATCAGGACGTCCGCGTTCCTGATGGCGCGGACCGAGGCCTCGATCACGCTTTGGTCAAGAGACTCCTCAAAAAGCACTACGTCGGGTCGGATTATCCCGCCGCATCCGCACATGGGGA
>Ga0099364_10002490_pt1 | contig 29277 bp, 24 predicted proteins | sample TergutTh196P3_FD_73070 | JGI IMG/M metagenome (GOLD analysis project Ga0099364, IMG submission 73070) | Microcerotermes parvus P3 segment gut microbial communities from Pointe-Noire, Republic of the Congo - Th196 P3 | ecosystem: Host-associated > Arthropoda: Insects > Digestive system > Gut ...
AGTCACCCCGCGCTTTCCACGACAACCTTGCAGCCCAAACATCTCTTGCATGGCATTTTGCACGGATTGATTACACATCACCGGCTGATATACTCTCCCGCCATGACCAGTACAGCCTGAACTTAATCAACCGCTGGGCCTGGTATCCCGGCGGACAATGCACCCTGAGAAGCGGTTTTGATTATCGTTTCATCCGCCTTAATTCCACCGAAGCAGAAAGCCGTTACCGGCATGATGGCGGTATATACCTGACGATGGAGTTCAAACCGGCAGGACACTTTCAGGTTATTCCTTCAGTTAAAACAGTTTTTACCAGCACCGGATCAATGAGCACAACCGTCATACCTAAACTTGGTTTGCTCTGGCATGTCAACGATTTCCTTACCCTCAGAAACAATTATTTTCGCAGTTTTAAGTATCCTGAACTTGAAGAGCTCTACTGGTCGGGCGCTGGTGGGGGAAGCGGAATTGCAACGGGCAATCCCGATCTTCGGGCAGAAGACGGCTGGGGCGGGGATTATGGCATAGCGTTGATCCTGGAAATGCTGTCACTGGAAAGCGGTTTTTTTACCCAATGGCTTAAGGATTCCATCCACTGGGCTCCGGGCGGCAACAATACCTGGCGGCCGGAAAATATCGGGGAAGCTTTGTTTTTCGGGCTGGATACCAGGATCAGTGCTGCCATACCCGTGTCCATTGGGCCGGTAAACACTCTCAGCCCATCGCTTTCATACCAATACCTGCGCAGCTATTTACTGAGCTTTGGTTATACATTTGCATCCAACAAACGAATTCCCTACAACCCCGAGCATACCATTGGCGGCTCCCTGGATATCGGCTGGGGCAGCGGCTCCTTGCTCATTTCCGCTCATTTTGAGAGCCGGCGTTTCCACGACAGGGCTAACCTCATCGTGCTGCAGCCGCATTTTCTGCTCAACGCTGTGTTTAACCAGAACATAACCGGAAACCTGACGATCTTTGGATCATTGCGTAATATCCTTAACACATCCTACGAATCATTTTATGATTACCCCATGCCCGGTATCACTCTGACTCTTGGCATACGAATAACAATCGAGGCAGCCAATAATGAAAAGCATTTATAGAAAATCCTTGTGTCACTTTGTACTCGCAGTAGTTATTTTTTCTTTTGTTTCTGCATGCAGCAGAAATGTGGGAAGAGAAATAACTGACCGTGCCGGCAGAAGGGTCACTGTCGGCGGGACGGTTAACCGTATTGTATCAACCGCACCTTCCAATACAGAAATAATTACCGACCTGGGTCTGGCGCACAAGCTCATTGCAATAGACCGCCACTCGGTGCATATCAAGGCACGAGACGGCTACCCCGAAATTCCCGCCGGACTTCCCCTGCTTGATTTTTTCTACCCCGATGCCGAAGTGATCATCGGCCTGAAGCCGGATATTATTATTGCCAGCGGGCATAACCCGACCGGTTCCGGCGACGATCCCTTCCGTTTATTGCATGAAATGGGAATCCCCGTGGTATATATTCCCATGAGCAGGAGTATTGACGATATTTACCGGGATATTGCCTTTATTGCCGATCTCCTGCATGTAACGGCAAAAGGAGAAGAAGTTATCAATGAAATGCAGGCACAGGTTGCCGAAATAACAGAAATGGCGGTTGAAATAGACAGGAGAATGACCGTGTATTTTGAAATTTCCGCAGCACCGGAAATGATGAGTTTTGGCAGAGGCAGTTTTATCGATGATATGATTTCTGCAATCGGCGCGATCAATATTTTTGCCGATGAAAATTGGCTGGTTACCCCCGGAGCAGAGTCAATCATCAGAGGCAACCCCGATGTGATTCTCACCAATGTTAATTATATTGATGATCCAGCCGGAGAGATACAAAGCAGACCCGGTTTTAATCATATTAACGCTGTTATCAATAACCGCATTTATCAAATAGACACCGATTCCTCGGTGCGCTCATCTGCACGCATTGTTTTGGCACTGCGGCAAATGGCACAGGCAGTATACCCGGACCTGTATGACAAATAACAAACGTCTGATTATCGGAGTAATCGCTGCTCTGGTAATAATCGCCGCCGCCGCTTCGCTGGGCAGTACCCTAATCAACCCCGGCGACACTGTTATGATTATACTGCACCATATTTTCGGGATACCCCTGCGTGCAGGCATTGATCCAACCCATGTTTCGATTGTGTGGCTGCTGCGTCTGCCAAGGGTACTGTTGGCCTTCCTTGCCGGCGGCTGTCTTGCGATAAGCGGTGCTGTCTGTCAATCGATCCTGCGAAACCCCCTTGCCTCACCTTATATTCTGGGCGTCTCGTCAGGCGCATCTCTGGGTGCCGGCCTTGTCATCATATCAGGAATTTCGATTCCCCTGCTGGCCGGGTTTACCCTGCCTCTTGCCGGATTTATTTTCGGCCTGGCAGCGGTTTTTTTTGTTGCAGCTTTTTCATCGCGCCTGGATAAATCAATGTCAAGCAATACGATCATCCTCTGCGGTATGGTATTTTCCCTGTTTATTAACGCACTGCTTACCATGTTGAGCGCCGTTTTTTCCGATGATCTACGGAGAATTGTTATGTGGCAGATGGGGAGCTTTGCCATGCGCGGCTGGGTTTATATCCGCTTATTGCTGCCATTTGTGGTTATTGGGGCGCTGGGAATTTTCCGGTATATCAGGGAAATGGACATCTTAACCTTTGGCGACGAACAGGCCCAGTCAGCCGGTGTGGAAACAGGCATTGTGCGGACAAAACTGCTTGCCTTTGCCGCTATCCTGACCGGCGCAACAGTTGCCCTCAGCGGTGTTATCGGTTTTGTGGATCTTATATCTCCCCATGCAGCACGGAAAATCACCGGATCGCGGCACCAGTACCTGATACCCATGTCATTTATCATCGGCGGATCGCTCATGGTGGTAACCGATCTTTTAGCCCGGGTTCTTATATCGCCGTCCGAGCTGCCGGTCGGAGCGCTGACGGCATTAATCGGCGCACCGTTCTTCGCATGGGTATATTTTCGGAGGCGGTAATGCTGGAAATTAAGGATCTATATGCCGGATACGGCGGGGGTGATGTAATAAGCGGCATCAATTTTATTGTAAACAGAGGCGAATGTCTGTGCATACTGGGTCCCAATGGGTGCGGTAAAAGTACCCTGCTTAAGTCCATTGCGCGGGTTATTAATTACCGGGGGCTTGTTACGCTGGACGGGTGTAATATTGCCGCTTTTTCACGAAAAGAACTTGCAAAAAAAATTGCCGTGCTGGGGCAGAACCCCCAGGTATTTTTTCCTTACACCGTGTATGATACAGTGTCGATGGGCAGGTATGCCTACACAGATGGTTTTTTAAAAAACCTCTCCGCGCAGGATACAGCCATTATTGATACAGTTATTAACAAGCTGGATATCTGCGATATCAGCAAATGCATGATAGACGAGCTTTCCGGTGGACAACTGCAGCGTGTTTTTCTTGCACGAACCCTGGCGCAAACCCCTGATGTCATTCTGCTTGACGAACCAACTAACCACCTCGATATAAAATATCAGCTTGAACTGCTGCATTATCTGAAAACATGGGTACACGAAAATAATACCATTCTTGTCAGCGTTTTTCACGATCTTAACCTGGCCTGCCGCTTCAGTGATGCGGCGCTGGTTATGGACAAGGGAGCCATAACCGCCGGCGGAACCATTAAGGAATTACACAGCAGTCTGCAGGCAGTTTATGGGATAGATATACGTGCCTTTATGCTTGAATCGCTGGAAAAGTGGCAGTAACCGGCTGCCATAGTAATTTATGAATTCATCCGTATCATTTTTTATACACTCTGATGCAAAGTGATGGTATTGTCTTCCTTTTATATTTAATATATAATGAAAATAGGCATAAATGCTACTTATTTCATTAAAACTATATTAATCTGTGCCTTTTTTTAATACTTGGCATGGAAGTTGCTGGAGTAATAGTGTTGAGAGATTTTATTCAAAAAAGTCCTATTATTCCTCCCGCCGTCGTCCTCTACCCCGGGGCGACGGCACACTTTTCTGAAGTTAAAACCGAAGCAATCAGAAAATCAATTCATTTCCTCATTGCCCTGTGCCCCGGAATTGCTGCGTTGAATTACCATGCTATTGTGCTGCTGCTTATGGCTGGTATTCTTGGGTATACTGTCATGGAATTCATGCGTCTTGCCGGAAAAAAAGTACCTGTTGTTTCGGCCATAACTTCCATGGCTTCCCGCCGCCGGGATATGAACCGTCTTGTGCTTGGACCTGTTACCCTTGGTCTTGGCGCTGTTTTTTCACTGCTGTTTTTTCCGCCGGTTGTGGCAAGTATAGCCATTTATGCCCTGGCATTTGGAGACGGCCTTGCCAGCCTTGCCGGGAAAATGTTTGGTAAAATTCGCCCTGCGTTTCTTTATGGAAAAAGTATTGAAGGTTCCATTGCCTGTTTTGTTTCGGTTTTTACGGTGACATGGTTTGTTTCCCGCAGCTTTGTTGTTTCGCTCGCTGCAGCCATAACAGCCGCAGCCGTTGAAGCCCTGCCCCTGGAAGATTACGACAATATCGCCCTGCCATTAGCGGTGGGCATGGTTGTCGCTTTGATCATGTAGTTTACAATTCCTGCGTAAATCGCTACATTAACTATCATGAAGGAAATATCCCTCACCGGCATTAAACCTACAGGCGATCTGCACATTGGCAATTACTTCGGCGCCATACAACCCGCGCTGGATCTTGCCAAAAAATACAATGCCCGCTATTTTATTGCCGATTACCATGGCCTGAATACCATGAAAGACCCGGTGGAATTGAACACGACCACCAGGCATGTCGCCGCAGGGTGGCTGGCAGCGGGACTTGATCCCGAGAGCGTTTTGTTTTACCGGCAAAGTTCCATTCCCGAAGTGTTCGAGCTGACAATTATGCTGACAGCTTTCACCGCCAAGGGCCTGATGAACCGGGCCCATGCGTATAAGGCTGCCGTACAGGACAATACCGAAAAAAACAACGACCCCGATGCGGGGATTAATATGGGTCTGTTTACCTACCCTATTTTAATGGCTGCCGACATCATCATCTTTGATGCGGATGTGGTGCCGGTGGGCAAGGATCAGGTGCAGCACATTGAAATGGCCGCAGATATTGCCCAGGCGGTAAATGCCAACTACGGCAAACCGGTGCTGAAAATACCGCAGGCAGGGGTGCAGGCACACACAGCCGCGGTTGTGGGGCTGGATGGCAGGAAAATGAGCAAAAGCTATAACAATACCATTCCCCTGTTTGCCCCGGAAAAACAATTACACAAAACCATCATGCGGATAGTGACCAACTCCCAGCCGGTCGATGAACCCAAAGATCCGGATGCCAGCCAGATTTTTTTATTGTATAAACTTTTTGCCACCGAAGAAGAACAGGCTGCCCTTGCTGCCCGTTTCCGTGCCGGGGGCATGGGATGGGGCGAAGCCAAGGAAGAACTGTTCCGTGTTGTAAACCGCCTGCTTACCCCCATGCGTGAACGTTATGACGCAATAATGGCGGACATCCCCGCGCTGGATAAAATCCTTGAGCAGGGTGCGGAAAAAGCCCGTCCTATTGCGGCTGCCACCGTACAGCGCTTCAGAAAAGCGGCGGGGATAGATTAGGATGTACGTATGCCGATAAAAATACCCAAAGCCCTGCCGGCCTACGAAGCGCTCAGTCTTGAGCAGGTTTTTGTCATGACCGAAGACCGTGCTGAACGCCAGGATATCCGCCCGCTCAAGGTGGCAATTGCCAATCTTATGCCCACAACCATCGACACGGAAATCCAGTTGCTGCGTCTTTTGGGCAGAAGCCCGCTGCAGATTGATATAACTTTTCTGCGGATGGGCAGCCATAAATCAAAAAACGCTCCTCCCGGCCATTTGGAAAAATTCTACATCAGTGCGGAGGATGCGATTGTTACGGGAACGCGCTTCGACGGACTTGTCATTACCGGGGCGCCGGTTGAAACCCTGCCATTTGAAGAAGTTGATTACTGGGACGAGCTTACCCGTATAATAGATTATTCTGAAAAAAATACTTTTTCTTCTTTACATATCTGCTGGGGCGCGCAGGCCGGGCTGTACCGCCGTTACCATATCCCCAAAAAGCCCCTGGATAAAAAACTGTTCGGCATTTTTCCCCATGCGGTTAACGAACAGCATCATGCCTTGTTCCGCGGTTTTGACGATGAATTCCTCGCCCCGCAGTCCCGGCATACCGCCATCGACCGCGATGCCGTCGCCGCCGAACCGCGCCTGAAGATCCAGTCCGAAACCGCCGAGGCCGGGGTCTTTATTGTCACAGCACGAGATGCCCGTGAGGTATATGTTACCGGTCACCTGGAATATGATCCCCTTACATTGGACAGAGAATACCGGCGTGATCTGGCAAAGGGCCTGCCCATCGATCCGCCCAAAAACTACTACCCCGATGATGATCCGTCACAACCGCCGGTAGTACGCTGGCGCGCCCATGCAAATTTATTTTTTGATAATTGGCTCAATTATGTGTATCAGGAGACTCCGTTCGATTTAGAAACACTATAAACTTTCCTAATATCAAACAGTTTCAAGTTTTTCTGCATCGGCTTTATCCATAGCTCTGCCGCTGGCTTTTCCTTTAAGTACATTTTACCACAAATATTTTAGCCCATCTTTTGCATACAAGGCCATTTTTGCATCTTTGCTTATCAGGGTATATTTGCCAACGATACATTGGTATATCAGCATTCTGTCAAACGGATCTTTGTGATTATCTTTTTGGGGAAGCTGCATACTGTTTAATGCATCCGCCGGGTCCAGAGAAATAAGCTCAAACCCCATTTTCATGCAGTATTCAGGAATTTTTGTAATGTCAAAATTTACTATTAATTTTCCAACGCTTTGCTTTAACGCTATCTCCCATAAAGAAACAGCGCTTGCAAAGACATCATTATTTGTATCCTTGATTTCCAGCACTGCCTTTTCAGACAGTTCATTGGTTTTCCCGATTGCCCATAACAGCGTATGGGTGTCCAGCATTAATTTCATGGTGGTTACAGATTCAACAATTCTTCGGTTGTCATTGCAAAATCATCCCTGAATTGTATGGTTGCTTTCCCGTCCAGAATGCCGATTTTCCGCTTTGCTTTTTTTTCCGCACGGTAAGGAACAAGCATGGCGACAGGTTTTTTTGCTTTGCCATATAGTATACCCACCTTTCCTCCATGCCTTACTTCGTCAAGGATTTGTGAAAAATGGGTTTTAAACTCTCCAACAGCCATTGTTTTCATGTATATAAGCGTACTTTTTTCTTGACAACTTGTCAAGCTTCAAGTCTTTCCGCATCGGCTAGATCCGCTAAATCACTCTACTTGACCAAGTTGACCAAATAGCTTATTGTACAGGTATGAAAACATTACACTCGGCGCAAGCCAAGACTCATTTTTCATCCATATTGAAGGATGTTCAGGCGGGAAATGAGATTGCTATCGCTTTTGGAAAAAAGAAACAAACTGTGGCGGTTATAGTACCGTATGAGCAATGGAAAAAATCAAAAAAAAGGGAACTGGGAACCTTAAAAAACATTGCCGCCGTTCAATTTGCAAAGGATTTTTCCATATCGGACGAGGAGCTTGTCAATTCATGAACTATCTTGTGGATACTCATGTCTTATTATGGTCGTTTCTTGATCCGGATCAATTGTCCGCCAATATTGTACAATTACTGGTAAATGAAAGTAATGCTGTGTATTACAGTCCGATAAACTTATGGGAAATAGCAATCAAATACGGTTTAAAAAAATTAAATCTACAGGGAATAACGCCGGAAGAATTTTACGAAAAAGTTGACAATAGTTTTTATACATGCAAAGAAATGAGTAACGCTGACATTATTGCCAGTTATCGGCTGCCGAGGTATCACAAAGATCCTTTCGACAGATTTTTAGCATGGGAAGCAATAAGAAACGGTTTCACATTGATGAGTGTAGATGAAACCATGCAATTGTACCAAAAAGAAGGCTTAAAGATAGTATATTAGACCTGTCAAGACGTTCGGTAATACCGCAGAACGCCGGGCTTAAAGCCTTCGCGCAAAAGTACGCGCGAAAAATGTTCCTGCCCGGCAGGTACATCAATAATAACATTTACAATATTTTCGCTGTCTGAATGTTCCAAAAGACGGGTTATCAATGCATTGCCTAAACCAAGGCCGCGGTACTCGGGCTTTATTTCAAGGGCGCAAACCCGAAACACTTTGTCCGGCAGACCGGCAGCGCTGATATATCCGGCAAAATCACCTTCTGCGGTTTGTGCGACATAACCAATATCACCGGGAAAAACCCATTCGCCCATGCAGTAAAAAAATTCTGCGGCGGGCGCGTCGTTAAGGCAGATACGGTGCAGCTCCTGCGCCAGGAATATGTCTGCTGTCGCCGCTTTGCGGAACTGAAAATCCTCCAGTACCAGGCCGGCAATGTCTTCGGGTTCTTCGCCGATAAGCTCCATCCCCCATTCTTCCCGCAGAACATTATACCAGGCGATTACCTCACGTTTCATTCCACGATCCTTGAATGAATACCAGAGCTTTTCTGTTTCCGGGTATTGTGACAAGATATCCTTAAAAGCGCGGAACACCCCCCGGCCCCTGTTCAGTGAGGCGGACAACTCTTCGCGCACCAGGGCATTACGGAGGGTAGCGGTAAAGCGTTCCATCAGCCTAAACCCGTCAGAAGAATCCCATTCAGGCAGACCGATATAACGCACATCATCATTCTCATCATAGTCTTCGTCATCAATACTGATGACCATCCCTTCGTGGGTATCTAAAACGTATATACCATGCTGATCTTCCATGTGAAAAAGGATGTCGTCAATTAAAGCGGACGTTAGCTCAAACTGCATAAGTAATCCTCCCAAACAGCAATTTGCAATAAGGCATTATAGCCAAAAACGACTAAAATGCATACTATTTTACTTATGGAAACAATGAAACGAACCATCGACTGCGGCTGCCTGCGCAAGGGTGATGCGGGTAAAACGGTTATTCTGAACGGCTGGGTCAACCGTAAGCGCGACCATGGGGGCATTTTTTTTATTAATCTGCGGGATCGTTATGGTATAACTCAAGTGACGGCCGATACTGCCGGTGAGCAGGCGGATCTGTCGGAAATCTGCGCGGAATTACGCAACGAATTCTGTATTGCTGTGGAAGGTGTGGTGCGTGCGCGCCCGAACGATATGGTTAATCCATCAATGGATACCGGCGAGATTGAGGTGATTGCCTCGAACATTACTATCCTTAACCGCTGTGAAGTGCTGCCCTTCCAGGTTGAAGAAGAATCCAATGCGGGTGAAGATCTCCGTTTGAAATACCGTTACCTCGATCTGCGATCGGCAGCCATGCAGAATCGTATCCGCCTGCGCAGCGAGGTAACATTTGCTGTACGTGAATGGATGACGGCCCAGGGCTTTTACGAAATTGAAACTCCCACTTTTATCCGCTCAACACCGGAAGGAGCACGGGATTACCTGGTTCCTTCACGTCTGTATCCGGGAAAATTTTATGCCCTGCCCCAGTCGCCCCAGTTGTACAAACAATTGCTGATGGTGGGCGGTTTTGATAAATATTTTCAAATTGCCCGATGTTACCGTGATGAAGATGCCCGGGGCGACCGTCAGCCGGAATTTACCCAAATTGACATCGAAATGTCCTTTGTGAACCGGGATGATGTTCTTGCCGTTACCGAAGGGATGCTTAATCATGTTTTTAAGAAAACCCTTGGCATAGACCTGCCGCCAAAATTCCGTCGCCTGAGTTACGAGGAAGCGATGGAACGATACGGCACGGATAAACCCGATCTGCGTTTCGATATGCCTCTGCACGATTTTGCACCTTATGTGGAGGCTGGTACTTTCCAGGCGTTTAAGGATGCTCTTGCCGGCGGCGGTGCGGTAAAAGCATTGGTGGTTCAAGGCAGGGCGTGTGCCGCAAGCGGCGCCAATTACTCACGCAAGCAGATTGATGAACTGGAAGCTCATGCAAAAATTTACAAAGCACGGGGATTGGGCTGGATGAAGGTTACAGACGGCGGTGACGGCGGTTTATCTCTTGAAGGCGGTGTGAGTAAATTTTTTACCGGAAACGCACGGCAGATTATCAGCGGTCTTGGAGCACAAGCGGGCGATCTTATTCTCATGGTAGCGGATGCCCGGCGGCGCATTGCCAATGTCGCCCTAGGCGCGGTACGTTCCAAGCTTGGCAAAGACCTTGGCTTTTGTGATCCGGCGCGTTTTGAATTTACCTGGATCATTGACTTTCCCATGTTTGAATACAACGAGGAAGAAGGCCGCTGGGAAGCTGCGCACCACCTGTTCAGCATGCCGCAGGAACAGTACCATGCAACGCTGGAAAGCGACCCCGGTTCGGTAAAAGGCGACCTCTACGACCTGGTATTAAACGGCTATGAGCTTGCTTCCGGATCAATTCGTATTCACGACTCCGCATTGCAGCAGCGGATTTTCAAGATAGCCGGTTTTGACTCAGCCGAGGCGGAAAAACGGTTTGGGTTTTTAACCGGAGCCTTTAAGTACGGCGCCCCTCCCCATGGCGGTATTGCTCCGGGGCTTGACCGGCTGGTGATGCTCATGGCCGGACAGGTTTCAATAAAAGAAGTTATTGCTTTTCCTAAAAATTCTTTTGCTCAAAGCATCATGGATGACAGCCCCGGCGAAGTTGATCAAAAGCAGCTTGACGAATTGTGTATAACCATTACGAAAAAGGACGAATAATTTTTTGAAGGAATATCTTGAACTGCTGTGGGCTTTTATTGTCATTGGCGCGACAACCTTTGGCGGCGGCTATGTCATAGTGCCGGTGCTGGAGCGCGAACTGATAAAAAAGCGCGCCTGGATCACCATGGACGAAGTATTGGATTTTTTTACCATCGCCCAGATCACGCCGGGAATCATTGCGGTTAACATTGCCACATTTGTCGGATGCAAACGTAAGGGCTTTTTGGGCGGCCTCCTTGCCACCATCGGTCTGGTGCTGCCCGGCGTCAGCCTCATGCTGATCATTTCGCTGTTTGTCAGCCGTTTTGCCGAGCTTGCCCTTGTCCGTCACGCCCTTACCGGTATTCGCCTTGCCGTTTGTGCCCTCATCCTCGACACAACAATCAGGATATTCAAAGGTTTTTGGAAAGATCGTAAAGCGGTCATTATCAGTATTATTGCCTTTGCGCTTTCCGCCGTGTTCAGCGTGTCGCCGGTGTTCGTCATTATTAGTGCGGGAATTACCGGTTTTCTGCTGTTTCTGCCCAAGCGCACAGTAAAGGAGGATACGTCATGAACCTTATCCTCCTGTACCTGGAATTTTTTCAGATTGGTATTTTTGCCGTTGGCGGCGGGCTGGCCACACTGCCGTTTTTATTTCTCATGGCAAATGACCGATTTACTTTTATCCGGCAGACAGGCTGGCTGAATATTGAACAGGTGGGCAGCTTTCTGGCGATTGCCCAATGCTCACCCGGAGCGGTAGGGGTAAATGTCGCTGCACAAACCGGCTTTCTGTACAGCGGAACAAGCGGGGGCATCATAGCGGTACTGGGGCTTATCAGTCCTGCGATCATCGTTATTTCCATTATTTTCAAAGCGCTGCAGTCAATGAAAAACAGCGCGGCAGCCGCATCGGTTTTTGCATGTCTTCGTCCTGCCGCAACAGGCCTGCTGTGTGCCGCAGGCTGGGGCGTGTGGCGGCTTGCCCTGCACAACCCTAACGGCGTGATATGGTATGAGCTTGTCCGCTGGCGTGAAGCGCTTGTATGCATGGCCATATTTGCATTGATATTAAAATTCAAAGGGCATCCGGTAATCTATGTTGCAATAGGCGCCGCTGCGGGAATGGCGCTGGGTTTGTAGGTTCAATTGCTCATTCCATACTTTACAATACCTCTCACAGAGACCGAAAATCTACAAATCGGAGCTTGGCGTCTTTGCGTGATGGAATTAAAGAAGATGTTGCTATATAGCAGCATTACACAGTACAATGACCCATGTCCCTGTCATGAAATGACGGATGGGCTGGTTGCTGGAAAGTAAAGAAAAGGATAGACAATGTTTGATAAATTAACCGAAAAAGTTTCCGGCGCTCTGCGGTTTGTGGCCGGTAAATCAACAATTAGCGAAAAAAACATAGAAGACGCTGTTGATGCCATTAAAATGGCCTTGCTTGAGGCGGATGTAAACCTTCGGGTGGTACGGCGTTTTGTTAATTCCACCATCGAGGAAGCCAAGGGCGAAAAAGTTCTGCGGGCGGTTGATCCGGGCCAGCAATTTATTAAAATTATTCATGATAAACTTGTTTCGTATCTGGGCGGCAGTGATCCGGCTGAACAAAAGTTACAACTGCGGGGGCCGGATGTTATTTCCACAGTGCTGGTACTTGGTCTGCAGGGCTCCGGTAAAACGACCAGTGCGGCCAAACTTGCCCTGCGTCTGAAAAAAGAAGGCCGCAAACCCCTGTTGGTTGCCTGTGATCTGGTACGTCCCGCCGCAATGGAACAGCTTGCCGTGCTGGGCAGCCAGATCGGTGTGCCGGTCCACCGGGAAGAAGGCGCCAAAGACAGCGTCAAGGTACTCCGTGATGCACAAGGCTGGGCAAAGCAAAACCTCATCGACACGATGATCATTGATACTACCGGCCGTCTGCAAATAGACGAAGTGATGATGGCCGAACTTGTCCGTATTAGGGAAGCCGCCTCCCCTGACGAAATGCTTCTTGTCGCCGATGCAATGACCGGTCAGTCCGCCGTGGATATTGCCAAAACCTTTGACGAAAAAATCGGTTTGACCGGCGTCATCCTCACAAAGTTTGATTCGGACACACGGGGAGGGGCGGCGCTGTCACTTAAGACAGTCACCGGCAAACCCCTGAAATTTACCGGTACCGGAGAAAAACCTGAAGACTTTGAGCCTTTTTACCCCGAACGCATGGCCGGGCGCATCCTCGGCATGGGCGATGTCGTCAGCCTTGTCGAAAAGGCACAGGAAGTTATTGATCAGAAGGAAGCCCTTGAACTCCAGAAAAAAATGGAGAAGGAAAATTTTACCCTGGAGGACTGGCTTTCCCAGCTTCGTTCGGTTAAGAAAATGGGCTCCCTCCAGTCAATGCTTGAAATGATTCCCGGAATGCAGGGGCAGATAAACGAAGACGACATCGACCGTGCAGACCTGGCACGGCAGGAAGCGATCATTTCTTCGATGACCCGCAAGGAACGTGCCAACCACCTGATAATCGGCCCTCCCCGCCGCAGCCGTATAGCCCGCGGTTCCGGCACTTCAGTCGCCGAAGTTGCCCGCCTTATTAAAAAATTCGAAAAGATGCGAATCATGATGAAAAAAATGGCTAAGATGGGAAAGAACCCCGCCAATCTGATGCAGGCAATGCAGGGGTTAAGGGGTTAAAGAGGAATGTTATATGAAAATTAAATGTGTACTCTTATTCTGTATGGCTCTGCTTACAAGTTGCCAGAGTAAGGTTGACTGGTTGAACGCACGGCCGCCGCAGGATGTTTTGTGGGGAATCGGGCGGGCAAATATGAACAGCAGCACCATGTCCATGACCATAGCACAAACCCGTGCAAGGGCATCCATCGCCCGCCAGCTTGCCGAAAACATTGACTCTGTGTTTACCGAATACGGGCATAATGCAGATACTGAGGCTGTCTCCATTGGTTCCATCAATGAGTATGTCAGGCAATCAATTATCCGTGCGGACTTATCCGGTGCAAAGATTATCAGCACATGGCAGGATCCGGACGGCACATTTTGGTGCGTGGTTGAATACAGAAAGTCTGATGCCAGGGATATGATAAGCGTGATTCTTCATGAGCAGGAAGAACGGCATGGAGAATTTATAGCACAGCATGCAATGCGCCTGTTTGACGCTCATCTGGCCGGAAACAACAGGCCGCCGGTGGTCGATCGCTAGTGTCCCTTGTTTCCCAAAACCGCAATGCGGGATATTTCCAGCGATACAGCTCCGTTATCAGAGGCGGCAATGCCGTATACCAGTAAGGGCTGTTGGTCAAACAGCAGTTGATGGTAGCGGTCATACACCTGCGGAAAGACAACGGTTTCATACAGGGCTGTTTCATCTTCCAGGCTTAAAAAGCACATGGTCAGTCCGTCTTTTGTCCATACATCCTTTTGGGTAACCGGCCAGCCGACCATTGTAATGTTATGCCCGATATGTCTGCCGATATGCACAGCCAGTACCCGCTGTTTCACTGCCATCACTGCATCTTTCCACAGGACCAGCGGATGCGCATTCCTTAAAAACCCCAGCGCCTGATATTCATCCCACAGGGAAAAGTGCGCATGCGCCGTATGTTTCATTTCGCAGGTGTATTCATGCGTAAACAAATCTAAATTTCCTTTGTCATTTTTGTGCGTTCTGTTGTTTGACAGGAGCCGGCGGGCCTGCATAGGCCGCGGCAGGCCGTCTGCAATACAGTCAAAAACTCCGGCCGGGCACAGGGCAATAAGATCATCTCTGTTGAGCCGAACCCTTCGCGAAAAGTCATCAAGGCTGGTGTACTCACCGCCCCTTTGCCTTTCTGCAATAATATTTTCCGCTCCGGATGATGACAGTCCCTTGATTGCCATCAGTCCGATTACGACCGTAGTATTCATCCCGTAATACTTCCATCGTGAGGCATTGATATCAGGCCCCAGTGTACAAAGCCCCATGCGCCGGGCCTCGGCGATATAGGCATGAGGGCGGTAAAAGCCCCCCTGGTTGGACAGTACCGCCGCCATGAATTCGGCCGGATGATGCACCCGCAGATAGGCCGACTGAAAGGAAACCATGGCGTAACTTGCGCTGTGGGGCTTGCAGAACGAATAGCCGTCAAAGGAAAGCATCATGGCCCATACCTGGCGTATGGTATGCTCACTTACGCCGTTGTCCCGGCATCCTTCAAAAAACCGCTGTTGATAGGCCGCGAGCCTGACGCCGCCCATTTTTTTGGCAATCACCTTGCGCAGCGCGTCGGCATCCGCCTCATTAAAACCGGCAAGCGCAACAGCCGTTTTTGAGACATCTTCCTGGTAACATAAAATGCCGTAACTTTCATCAAGTATTGCTTCCAGGCGCGGATGAAGAGGATCCCATGTTCCGCCCTTTAAGCGCCGGACATATTCATGTATAAATTTATTGGCTGCCGGTCTGATTATCGATGAATGAATAACAATATGATTAAAATCGCCCGCATTGGTTTTTTTTTGCAGTTGGCGCATTGCGGGGCTTTCAATGTAAAAAACACCCATGCTATCCCCCCGCGCCAGAGCTGCAATTGTTGCCGCATCATCAATCGCCCTGCTTAATTCCCTGTTAATATCTTTACCAATATTTGCCGCAGCATCCCGGATAACCGCCAGACTCCGGTTACCCAGCAGATCAATTTTGACAAACCCCGCCGCTTCGACACCTTCTTTTTCCCAGGCCAACAGCGGGTAGTTCATGGCGGATTTTTCCACGGGGACATAATTGCATATCGGCTGCGGTGTAACAACAATACCCCCGCAGTGCATACCAAGGCCGCGGGGCAGTCCTTCAATTTTTTCGGCTATATGTATAATTTCCTGCCATACCGGATCGGTTAAACAGGATCTGTCTCCATGATGAAAAATTTGCCGTTCTGTTTCTGTTATGTGTGCATCTCCGAATCCGTATGCCTTCGCTGTTTCCCGCAGCGCCGACCGGTAACGGAACATATTGTGGTTGGCAACCCTCCCGCAGTATTCGGCCCCAAACCGTTGTATTACCGCCTGCAGTAATTCGTCCCGTTCATCCCATGCAAAATCAATATCAATATCCGGCGGATCGGAACGTGCGGGATTGAGAAAGCGATCAAAGTACAGATCATGCCGCAGGGGGTCAACATTGGTAATGCCAAGCCCATACGATACAATGGAAGCCGCCCCCGAACCGCGGCCGCACGTACTTCCTGCGGTCATACGTACAATGTCGTCAATCAGCAAAAAGTACGAAGAAAATCCCTTTTCCTCGATAATGCTTAATTCGTATTCAATGCGCCCAATCTCACGGTCTGCCAACTCCCCATAGCGCATACTATTCCCCTCATACACCCGCCGCCTCAATTCTCCGGTAGGGGACAGCCCTTCCGTTGCATAGTGAGGGAAAATCCATCCATCAAACAGTGAAGTAAAACTGCACAGGGCCGCAATGTCCTGCGTACCCCTGACCGCTTCGGGCCACGAAACAAGGCGGCGCTTTGACGAGCGCAGGATTCTCTCCGGGCTGGCAGTGTCCCCCTGCCCTAAACTGCCCACCGTTTTTAACAGGGCAACAGCGCGCAGTACCCGGTGAACGGCATAATCATCCTGATCCACAAACAGGGAATCATCCAGAAAAGCAAGGGGAAGATGTAGTTTGCGATGGGAACTGACCGCCCGGCAGTCAGTTGGGGTAATTGCCGCATACAGGTACTTGGTCCGCCCGGCAAGCATTCCCAAAACTTCATCGTCACAAGAGGCAAGTACCAGGCCGGCCGATTGTTCACACAGCAGCGGAATGGGATTAAACGTTGTGGTATTTTTATTTCTTTCGGTAAGGATGGTACATAACCGTGCAAACCCCTCCCTGTTTTCTACAAAACAATACACCGCAGGGTTTGTCCTTTCTCCAATGGTTAAAGCCGCTCCGATAACCGGCCTGATACCCCGTTCTTTTGCCCCGGCAAGGATAGTATGTATACCGTACAGGTTATTTAGATCACAGAAGGATACAACCGTAACCCCCAGGGAAACGGCACGGTCAAGCAGGGTTTCTGCCTTATGTACCCCGTACAGCAATGAATAGCCTGAAACCAAACCCAGTCTAATCTGCACCGGATCCCTCCACTGCCGGAAGGCCGCCGCCTGTTTGACCCGCCGCCAGTACAATTCCCCTGATTACCTTGCCCCAGCCAAAACGGTTTTGAATTGTATCTACCGCTTCCTGCAAACTCCGGTTTTTTGTATCTGTTTCCGGCTCAAACAAATCAGGTTGAAACCCCAAAGGAGCAAAGTCCTCAAGACTAAGGCCGATGGAACGTATTCTGATACGGCGGTTTGCTGTCATTGTATAAGCATCATACGCCGCTGCCGTGATTTCCCTGTCGGTAATTAGCAGCCGTTTTGATGTAACAAGACCTTCAACCCTTACCCCATCGTTGTAAACCACCGCAATGCGGACATGCCTTATGCCTGATTTTTCATTTCTCATGCGCAGACCCCCGTGACCGGCAAGGGCATCAATCGCTCCCCTGATGACGGTTTCATCTATGGTGTCCGCCTCAAAATCAACCTGCTGGCTGATGCGTCGTGCCCCGCCCTGACCGTCTATGCTGGAATGGTCAACTCCCAGGGCCATGTCCCGCAATAAGGGCCCCTGCTTGCCGAACAGGGCCAGGGCCTGCGAAACCGAAAGAGCGGCCAGTTCCCCAATCTCCTTAATGCCGGTAACTGCCGCCGTTTTCAGGAGCCTGGCTCCCATGCCCGGCAGTATCCGTATATCCTGATACCGCAAAAAATCGGCTTCTGTCCCTGTGTATACCTGTATCAACCCTGCAGGCCGTATGGCCCGTGTTGCCACTTTCGCTACCAGCTTGTTGCAGGCAACCGCCGCAGCCGGCCTTACATCCGCTTGTTCTACAATGTCACGCACAACCCGGCTGGCGCAGTCGGCAGGGGGGCCGAACAGCCCTGTTGTCCCGGTAATGTCCAGGTACAGGTTTCCCGCACGATCATTTTCCCATGCCGGCGCGTACCGTGCCGCCACCTTTTCAATCTCCGTATTCATCAGCGTATAGGCTGCAGGGTCGGGGGGAAGCACCGTTAAATCCCTGACACGCCGCTGCGCTGCTGCCAGAATACTTCCCGGCTCAATTCCCTGCCTCACCGCTTCCGGTGAACAATCAAGCGCCAGAATCTGCCCTCGGCCAGTGCCGCGGTACATGCCGGCGTTTGTCCCGGCAATCACAAAGGGCCGTCCCCGCAGGCTTTTGTCCCTAGCCTGTGCAACTGCCGCCCTAAAACCAATAATGTTAAGATGAGCTACCGTCTTTGACAAGGCATTCCTCATGTGTGCAGCTTGCTTAATATTTTTGCAAGCGTTTGTGCATTTCGTACCGCCTTTCCAAAGGGATGATTATTGAGGTACACCACAATCCGTTTTGCGGTTTCGGCAATCCGCATTATCCGGACAGCCCATGCTTCCATTTCGGTGTCGGAGTAGAGATAGTCATACCGGGCATGATCGTCTTTTCCCCACCAGGCTTCTGAATTTCTGCCATGCAGGCGGATATATGCCAGCGGGGCAGTGACAACATCCATGGCCGGCGGCAGTTTGGGCAAGGCCGGCATATCAAGAGAAACCAGAGGCACTTCGCGGTTTTTCATACCTTCGATGACCTTGGCCGCATACCAGTCCGCCTTTCTGAATTCCACCGCTGCCGGAACACCCCGGAAACAGGTCAGCAGCCTGTCCAGATATGTACGGTTTTCCGGGGTATACTGGAAGGAATAGGGAAACTGAAACAATACCGCTTCGAGGCGCCCCGCCTCCAGCATCGGCTCAATTGCCGCGATATATGTCTTTGCCTCGTTTTCCCATTGGGCAGGGTTAATGGTATGGGTGAGCGTTTGATGGGCTTTTATCGAGAAAGTGAGGCCGGGGCCGCCGTCGACAAGCATTTTAGCCAGATTTACAGCCTTGGGCATTTGGTAATATGAAAAATTCAACTCCACGGTGGGAAACAGCCCCGCATAACAAGCCAAATAGTCCTTTTGCTTGGTCCCTTCCGGGTATACCGGCCCAACCCATTCATGGTAGGAATAACCGCTGGTACCTATCATGATGTTTGCTGCATTCATTTTTCATCCCTCATGTGCACACCCCTTTACCGGCATTATAGTATAGCGTATAATTTATGTGGTATAGTAATTCTATACTATTGAAGTGAAATTGTCAATACGAACACTGGTTTTTTTTTGAAGAAGCGGCATATCTATGGAACGCGGTTCCAGGGAAGGTCCATCAAGCCTGTGTGACAGATTGCAAGGTGTGATAGGTGTATTGTATAGAAGTAGTTATGTGCAAATTTTTTGAATTAGTGTGATACTATATTGACAAATGAAGAAGGATTACATATTATAAAATATCCTGTTAAATATGATAGGATAAAAATAAATTCTCCGTAAGGAGATTACACTAGAAGGAGTTTTTATGGTTGGTTTTGGGGGTTATGGTTCGTCTGGCGGCTTGATGACATTTCTGCCGTTTATTGGGATTTTAGTTATTTTATTTATCATTATTCCAGCAATTGCCAAAGGCAGAAATCGTGGAGGTCCCGCATTAGTATTAAAAGAATTCAAATTAAATGAAAATGATGATGAATTCTTAAAAATAGTAGGTAGGGCTTCTGGACTGTTAGCTTGGATTTTTTCATTGATTGGTATTGATCCAATTACAAGTTTAATTTGTAACAAAAAATCACTGAAATTTGAAGAGGCTGCAATTCAAAATGGAAAAAACACATTAAATGTTCCACTTGCTGCTGTTTCTGGAGTTTATTCTGGGATAAATAAACCTTTTGCATTATTGGTAATAGGAACTATATTTGTTTTAGGTGGTTTAATTGGTGCAATTTCAGTTCGAAGTTTTGGTATATTCTTTGTAGGATTAATAATTGGGGCTGTTTTTATAATTTTCTATTTCTTAAAAAAAACCATGACATTTGGAATATATTGCGGAGGTGATAAGCCAATAGCAACAATTTGCTTGAAAAAAAGTATTATTGAGGGTCAAAACATTGACGAATCAAAATACGATTTTGCTGCTGATGCTCTTCTTCAGGCTGTTTTAAAATGTAAATGATAAAATTGTAAAAAATCAGCGCTTAACAAACGATTAACGTGCCTGTTCAGCGGCTCGGGGTTACGCATGACTAGGTCGGTCGCTATGATCGCTCCCACGCCATGCTTCACCCGCATTTGGGGCTGGGGTTGCGTACCTATGGTACGATGCTACGTATTGCCCTATTACCTGCCCCAAATGTCGTCAATCTTGTACGTTATGTGTAATTTTTATTGAATTGGATAGTAAATATAAAAATAAGGTATTGACAATATAATAGAATTATTATAAAAATTAAGAAGATATAAAGGAATATTTATGTATAAGCGTTTAATTTTTTGCATATGTTTAATATTAGCAACTTATTTTTCAGGCTGTTCACGGCATAAGAATGGTATAGTAAATATTGACAATGGTACAGAAAATCTAACAATATTGGCAAATAATCAAATTACACTATATCTAACAAAATGGGCAGAAATATATCAAATTACACTTGAAAGTTATTTGGCTCAAGATACGGCATTGAATGAAAATATTGAATTTATTGCCATTGATTTATCAACATTAGAACTTGCAAATGATGATGATAAAAAACAAATTGTAATATGGTTTGAAAAAAAATATATGCCTGTTATTGATACCAATTTAGATGGTTTAAGAGAAGAAGGTTTATTTGATGAAGATCATATGTATATTCCGAATGGGGTTTTGATGACAATAGAAAAAGTTACCGAAAGGAATAATGAAATAATTATTGAAGGAATGAAATATCGTGGAGGTTTAGGTGCTAATGGGTTTGAAACAAAGTGGAGATTAAATAATGGTATTTGGGGTTTTATTGAAACAGTTATGACTTGGATTTCATAAGGAAATATAAAATATTTATGATATTTAATAAAATATTGTATAAGAAATTTATTCTTATAGCGGATATAAATATATGCGATGTTGTGGCATTTTCAATTATATTTTATAAATATACTAAAATCCGTTACATCATTCAACAATTTATCTATTCGGGAAATTTCGTGCTCAATTTTTATTTTTATTGATTCATCCAATTTGTACTACCTCTCTTATTTTATTTAACATTATATAAAAATCTTCATCAGAATCAAAATTTACTAAATCTATTTTGTTGTCAAAATCAAAATATAATCTTGAATATAAACTAAAATATTTACCGTCTGGAACCCCTTTTATTCCTAAGTCTATATCGGAATTCTGGTTAATCTTTCCTGTAACCAGTGAACCAAATAAATAAACCGACCCACACCCTTCTTTTTTGAGTAAATTTGTAGCTGCTTCAATATCATTACGATATTTTTCTTGAATTTTAATATCTATAATAGGATTTATTACATAAATATTTCCATTTTGTCAACAATTTTATTATTTATTCTTGTTTTTTTTTTGATTTTTTGGGTATTTTGTTTCAATGTCGAATAACATTCAAGGTTGGAGACGGTTTTGCTGCCCGAATAAGCGAGCACAAAAGCCATTAAACCATTCTTACCCGGCTTTTGGGTTCGCAAGGCAGCAAGAATGTGGGCGGAGGGAGGCGTGGGAGGGAGCACGCATGGCGACCGACATAGCCGACTGAACCCCGAATCGCCAGAATAGGCGGCGTCATGTCCGCAGGACAGGCTCGTTAATCGTTTGTTGAATCTTTTGGAAAAATCAAAAATTACAATAAATTATGGAAATATTCACCACAAAAATAAAAACCATGTTATAATAATCACACTATTGTTTAAATAATTTGCAGAGGGTAGAAAATTGTCATAAATATAAAAATCGACAAATTGGTTATGCGAAGATTTTTCTGTTTTTTTTATGGAAAGCATTATTTCGTTGAATGTATTTTTTTCCATTTGCGTATTTTGCTGCGGAAAGTTTTAAATGGTGCGGCGGTATTGATATGCACCCATTTCCATATAGGCCAAATAGATTTATTTAGAACAAATTCCGGCAAAAGTGCAATACCCCACCTTTGCCTTTTTCGGTATATATTGGTATTCCTGCAAGACTTAATGTGTTAATGTCCCTGTATATTGTTCGTTGAGATACATTAAATTGTTCTGATAGTTGTTTTGCTGTAACAACCTTTTGATTCAATAAAACATAAACCATTTCAAACAGTCGGCTTATTTGCATATTTATCTATAATATACATACAGCAAAATTTGTCAAGTATTCATTTTTTATTTTCAAACCAATTCAGAAAATATTTCACATAACGTCTATAGGTAACTGACGTTTTTGCGATTGCGATAAAGGAAATGCGCAGCGTTTCCAGCAATCGTAAAATGTGGTGGAAAAAAACCGTACAAAGGGCGCAAGCCCAAACACTGTTTTGTGTAGCCTAGCTTCGACTGGCGGCGTACAGTTACCGTTTGTTATGATAAGTAGTAGCATTTACAATTTTATCTTAGATCATATCCATTCTTTAATAATATGCCTGATAGGGAAGATTGAACCTGCTAATGATTTAAGCACTGTCCAAAAAAAGAAAAAACAATAAAGTATGACCCAATTCAGATAATAGTTCATCTTCTAAATTTACTACATTTTGTCAATACGAAAACAATAAATTTGAGGTTATAAGAAACGATATTGACACCAAAAAATCATTATCCTAAATAAGTGAAAACCCAGCTTATGCCTGTAGAATATCAGATTTGAAGGATGATGGGTACTGGTTTATTTATTCAAAATGTAGTAAATTAAACTATGCCGTTATCATGGAACGAAATTAGAATTAGGGCTTCAAATTTTGCCAAAGAATGGCAAGAAAAAGCCCCAATAGCCAAAGAAGAAGCAGATGCACAAGACTTTCAAACTGATTTTTTAAGCGTTTTCGGAGTCACTAGGCGGCAAGTAGCCTTCTTTGAGCACCGTGTAGATATGAGCAATCAAACCGATATTCACGGTGTGAAAGTTCAGGGCAGACGAGGTTATATTGATCTGTTCTGGAAAGGTCGTATCATGATTGAAATGAAAACCCCTGGTAAAGATAAAACCAAGGCTTACCAGCAGGCAAAGGAGTATGCCGAACATTTACCCCCTAGCGATCTTCCTTATGGCATTTTGATTTCGGATTTTCTGACTTTTGACTATTATGACTTAGAAAAAGGCGGCGACCCGCTTATTTTTCCACTGAATGAGCTTCCCAAAAAAGTAGAATTATTTTCTTTTCTTGCCGGATATAAAGATATTGCTTTTCAGGCTGTAAGCCCTGTTGACATTAAAGCCGCTGAACACATGGGCGAGTTATACGATGCACTTAAAATAAGCGGTTACTCAGATCATGAACTAGAAATGTATCTTGTCAGACTTTTGTTTTGTCTCTTTGCAGACGATTCCGGCATTTTTGATGAAAAGAAACTTTTCTTTAAGTACATAAGCGATCGAACAAATGTTGATGGCAGCGATCTAGCAATACATCTTGGTCTAATTTTTGATATGCTTAATAAGCCTAAAGAAAACCGTTTAAAAAATATTGATGAAACCCTAAATAAATTTCCTTATGTTAATGGTACACTTTTTGAAGAACGTCTTGAGACAGCGGCTTTTAGTTCTTCCATGAGAAAAACCCTGCTTAACTGCTGTACCCTTGACTGGAGTCAAATCAAACCGGAAATTTTCGGTGCAATGTTTCAAAGCATAAAAGACAAGGAAAAACGTCGTGCACTTGGAGAACACTATACCAGTGAGGCCAATATATTAAAAGTTATAAAGCCTCTTTTCCTTGATGCACTTTGGGAAGAATATGAGAAAATTAAAAAGTTATCATACACACTCCGTCAGCAGAGGTTATTGGAGTTTCATGCAAAATTGCAGAAATTAAAATTTCTCGACCCAGCTTGCGGCTGCGGAAATTTTCTTGTAGTAACCTACCGTGAACTTCGTATCCTTGAAATTGAAGTTCTGTCAGAATATTTGCAGTCTCAACAAGTTATAGACATTGAGATTTTGGTAAGAGTGAATGTTGATCAGTTTTACGGAATTGAAATTTTAGAATTCCCTGCTAGGATTGCACAGACTGCCCTTTGGCTCATGGATCACATAATGAACACGAAAGCGTCAGAGAAGTTTGGTAAATATATTACCCGTATCCCCTTAACAGCTTCCCCATCAATTAAAATAGCTAATGCATTTAGGATTGATTGGGAAACAATTGTGTCAAAAGATGAATTATCATATATTTTAGGAAATCCGCCATTTGTTGGTCATCAATGGCGTAGTGCTGAACAACAAGAAGATATGAGCATAGCTTACAAAGATACTAAAATATTTGGCAAGTTAGACTACGTTTGCGCTTGGTATCAAAAATCAATTGATTATATGGTCAAAACAAATATTGTTTCTGCTTTTGTATCTACAAATTCAATTGTCCAAGGCGAGTCTGTTTCAATAATGTGGCAACCCCTATTTGATCGTGGTTTCGAAATAGGCTTTGCATATTTACCGTTTATATGGAGCAATGAAGCAAAAGGCAAAGCTGCAGTTCATTGTGTAATAGTTGGATTTTCAAAAAAGGGAGTTATTAAAAACAAACAAATATTTGATCAAAATACTGTTTTCGAAGCAAGTAATATCAATGGTTATTTGCTTAATGCTCCAAGTATCTTTATTCAATCAAGAGGCAAACCATTAACAGACGGATTACCTGAAATGAGTAAAGGAAGTCAGCCTACAGACGGTGGCAATTTAATATTATCAGTTGAAGAACGCAAAGAAATAATAACTGTATACCCTCAATCAACAGCATGGATTAAAAGGTTTTTGATGGGAGAAGATTTCATTAACAATAAAATTCGTTACTGTCTGTGGTTAAAAGGGGTTTCTCCAGCGGAATATCGCTCAATCAAACCAATAATAAAAAGACTAGAAAAAGTTGCAAATATTCGTAGCCTTAGTCCTACAGCTTCTGTACAGCGTGATGCAGAAACACCTATGTTATTTACCCAAATTAGACAACCAGAGACAGATTTTTTGGTTATACCAAGAGTTTCTTCAGAACGCCGAAAATATATCCCCATGGGTTTTTTATCACCAGATGTTATAGTTGGCGATAAACTACAGTTTATTCCTAATGCAACACTTTTTGTTTTCGGTATACTTACATCATATATGCACATGGCTTGGGTGAATACAGTTGGTGGTCGTCTAAAAAGCGATTATAGTTATTCACCTGCCGTTTATAATAACTTCCCTTGGCCAAAACCTACAGGAAAACAAAAAATAGCAATAGAAAAAGCCGCTCAAGGAGTTTTAGAAACACGTTTGCACTTTCCTACATCAAGTCTAGCAGATTTATATGACCCTCTTTCTATGCCTTCTGAATTACTAAAAGCCCATCAGAAACTTGACAAAACAGTTGAGGCAGCTTATGGTCGTACATTTGATAATGATAATCAGCGAGTTGCATTTTTATTTGAATTGTACCAAATATTGACAGGAGACCTGTTTACCACAGATAGAAAAATAAAGAAAACAAAAGCAAAATAATGTGCTATGATTTTTCTTTTTTCCTATACATTCTCCATCTTTATTATATATATCTGATTTTGCTTTTTTGAACATTTTCTTCTCTTTTGTATTCCAAACAAAGAATCAAATAGGGAATTACCCTTCACATTATCAAAAATAAAATCTGGAGCTAAAAATATTTTTTAAAGTTTAGGCTTAAATGCTTCACGGAATTTCTCAAAGCTTGGAGATTGTAGGTTTTTTAATTTTTAAATATTTGCTATAGTGCAGCCGGGTATCTCCATGTATATTCTAATTAAATAATGTACAAACAATTCTTTTGCGTATTTTCCAATGTACGAAACATATTTTTATTACCATAGTTCAATTTACATCTTTTTTTTGTTGAATCGGTTCTGTTCATTGCTTCTGCGTAAGACGGATTGATATAAACTATTAATTTTTGCCTTTTATTCTCGATATTTATAATATCTTGTAACCCTTTTGGCAATTTTTAAAATCATCATTTAATAAATCGAAGGAAAAAACATGGCTTTCGAGCAAATTTGCCCCATGCTTTTGCGATCTTTCATGACATCAACGTCGGCTTTATCGAGTGTTGAAGCCCATAATTGGATATATTTCTGCAACTCTTTTTATAATTCTGCCCATAAATAATGTCGTGGCTATAGGCTGCTTTTTAAGGTTTTTGCCTCGCCTACAATAAAATCAATAATGCCTATATTTTGCTCATAAGTATACTTAGAGCTAAGGAAAAAGCCTCGAAAAACAGTTGCTTGGATTGTTCTTCCTTCAAAATACCACTATAATCTTCCATTAAATATATTGTAACTTAATAACTCATGTTATACAAGGTCATAAAAAGCTTTAAGGAGAGTAAATTCCGTAAATTTTGCCTTTTTAGAGAGTATTTTTCTTGATTTTTTCTTGAAAAATATGAAAACCGTGTACAAGTTATGTTTCTTTGAAATAATCTTGTCATTGGCAGTAATTTCTTATCATGTCCGTACGTCTTGTCATTATTTTTAAGAAATGATATAATTTTAATTGAAAACAAGGAGGTGTTTTGGAAAAAATTAAGATTAAATTATTGATTTTAGGTTCAAGTCACTACCTATTCTCTTTAAAAAAGATTTTAATGCATAGATCATCTCTATATAAAATCATTGATACTTCACATGTTCTTAATCTTCCAGAACCGAAACACATTGCACAATACTTGAATCAAGAATATCACGATTTTCAATTAAATGAAATTACAGGTCAAGATGTAGATGGGATTATAAGAATAGGAATTATTTATTGCGATCTTGAAAATAATTTCTATATACGAAGAATATCTTCTAGAACAGCTATTTTGTCAATCAAAAATCCACTAGAAATTTTACATGGCTTAGATATTTCAATAGAAAATTTCATTTTAGTAAATATATATAAAATAGTTACAATCGCCATCGAAAGTGGATATCAGCTAGATAAAACAGATGTAATATCATTATTTCATAGTGATACTCGTAGGTGTTTATTCGATTTAAATGGTGATATAAATACTATAAAATATAATACAGAACGTCCAATAATTTGTTCTGCATGTTATGATAGGTTAAATAGGAAAAATATACCTATATATTTTTCAAAATTATTAATTAAAGAACTTTCAAGAATTAATAAAAACAAAATACGCTCAATAGAATTATTTATAAAAAAATACCCACTATTATCAATTATATTGACAATAATACTAGGTATAATTATAAATATTATTTCTAATATTATAATAAAATAGCATTCTATCTTTTTATAGTATTTTAAAACATATAGTTAATAATGGTACTGTGCCTAACCAGTATGTCAATTTTTACGAGAATTTTCCTTGCTTTGTAATTATAATATTGAAATTCATTTATGAACGGAACAAAATCTCGACCGTGCGCATTTTCTGTGAAGACGAATCATGGGCATGATTGAGCGAGTGAGAATACGAATGGTGTGCCTCCGAATGAGGCGAAAATATCTGGTGGCTTGTCGCAGAAAACCGCCGTAGGCTCTTCCCGCGCAGCGGGTCATTGCAAGGCGCGCTTCCATAGGAAGCGAAGCTCTGCGGTATAATTCCCTTTATTTAATTATTTTTAAAATTCCTTTAATATTGTCTTGATGACTGTTATGTCCTTATCATTTTTATCCTATACCATGTATTTTTCACTTAATGGCCTTATGCATTTTCACATATTATACACAATTATATATAAATACCACTGAATATTTACCTTGCTCACACCCCTATAGGTCCATCCCCTTGACGTGGCGATAGTGTCATGATCCGTTTCAGAATATTCGGCAAGCACTTTTACTATAATGTTCTCCTTACATGAATTTGCCTTTGAGAATTATCTGTGTATTTAAATCAGGCCATAGTCTAATTTTTATAACATAATTTTAATTTCATGTAAATTATATTTAGTAATATTTTTGATATTTCTGACAGTCTCAACAATCGGTTAACGCGCCTATCCTGCAGACAGGATGCCGCCTTTTCGGGAGGATTTGGATTCATTCTAGAGAGTCTATACGAAAGTTACAATTTATTGTTAAATTGGCATTGGCAGAAGATGATTATTTGGACATAATTAAGATAAGGAGATTTTTATGAAAAAGCTTATTTTATTTTTGAGCATAATTCAATTACTGATTATGTCTTGTGTAACTACTCAATTGGAAACAAGTATGGTTCCAATTTTTTATACATTTGATGGAAATAAAGAATTTGTTATTTTGGGTGAAGTGATATTTGAAACTGTTGAACGTGCAGGATATGTTGAATTACTTCGCGAAACAAAGAAAATTTATCCAAATTGTGACTATGTAATTGATATCATGGTAGATAGAAGAACAATTACAGCTAGATCTACTGAATTAACTTCTGGAAGTACATCAGTTAATTCAGTTGTAATATGGATAATGCGTGGATTGGCTGTACAGTTTGTACAAAACGATTCAAATCAGCATATCCAAAGTACAACAATTAATGATGTTACACTTACTACAAGAAACAGTGGCCAAACCCAATCCCAAAATCAAAGAAATGAAGTCATTTTTCCATCGGAATTTATTGGAACTTGGAAAAGAGATAATTTTGATAATACATTAACATTTTCGGAAAGCAGCGTGCAATCAAGTTCACAATCTAATCCTATGATTCTTACTCGTGTATCTTCTGATTCGTATACTTTATTTAACAACAATAACCAATATTCATATACGATCACTATTAAACTTGTAGATGAAAATATTGAAATAAGTGGTGGAACTGGAAGTGGGCAAGGAAATTGGAATGGAGTTTGGAAGAAACAATAGATTCATATTTAAAATCAATCTTCGCATAACCAATCTGTCCATTTTTAATATTTAGGACAATTTTCTACCCTTTGCAAATTAATTAAACAATAGTGTGATTATTATAACATGGTTTTTATTTTTGTACTGAATATTTCCATAATTTATTGTAATTTTTGATTTTTCCGACAGATTCAACAAACGGTTAACGAGCCTGTCTTGCGGACATGACGCCGCCTATTCTGGCGATTCGGGGTTACGCATGGCTAGTGTACCGTCCGAAACATTTTCCATAATATTCTCTCACAAATCCAGCACAAAAAGCTTTTGTGCTGGAAAAGGCACAAAGGCACGAAAAACACAAAGAAGGAGGAAAGAGAAATAAAAAAGGGGAAATACACTGTTTTCATTCGTAACTCCTCTCCTCCGTGTCCGCGAACCTTTGGTTCGATGTGAACTCTGTGCCTTCGTGCGATTAATATAGGAATCTGTATAGGACAGAACACTATGTCGC
>Ga0099364_10002491_pt1 | contig 29276 bp, 20 predicted proteins | sample TergutTh196P3_FD_73070 | JGI IMG/M metagenome (GOLD analysis project Ga0099364, IMG submission 73070) | Microcerotermes parvus P3 segment gut microbial communities from Pointe-Noire, Republic of the Congo - Th196 P3 | ecosystem: Host-associated > Arthropoda: Insects > Digestive system > Gut ...
TTTGTGTCTCAGAAAGGCATGGTCATAAAAATGAAGAAGAAGCGGCTTCAGGAAATATTAGATATTGTACAAAACGCAAAGATTTCCGGTCAGGATATGCTTTTGTCGGAATTACGCAAACGGGGAATAATAGTAACACAACCTACGCTTTCGCGCGATATGTCACAATTGGGGTTGGTTAAGGCGGTTACGGATGACGGAGATTATTGCTATATTGTCCCCGAGCGGGCAAAGATTGCCAAAATAAGCGGAATGTTTTCTCAGGCGGTAAAGTCGATTAACCCCGCCTCGAACATTGTCGTGATTAAAACCTACGGCGGAATGGCATCGGCGGTCTGCTCTGCGCTTGACTTAAAGGACATTCCCTTGATTGCGGGTACAATTGCGGGAGATGATACCATATTCGCGGTAACACGCTCTGAAAAAGATGCGCGGGAATTAAGCGATAAATTAAAGAAGTTTTTATAAGAAGTTATAAATTAGGGGTCTGTACGAGATGTTAAGAGAGTTGTATATAGAAAATCTTGCAATTATTGAAAAAGCAGTAATCGCCTTTGATAAAGCGTTTAATGTTTTCAGCGGGGAAACAGGCGCAGGCAAAAGCATACTTATCGGGGGAATCAATGCCGTTCTCGGGGGGCGGGTCACTAAAGACTTAATTCGGGCGGGGGCGGGCAAAGCCGTTGTAACCGCGCTTTTTGACAATCTTCCCGAAAGCGTTTCAGCCAAGCTTGCCGAATATGGTTACGGCGATTTTGAATCGGGTGAATTGGTTCTTACCCGCGAAATTTCCGAAAGCGGAAGCTCTTCCGCGCGAGTCAACGGGAAAACGGCGACAAGCTCAATGCTAAAGGAAATTGCAGCGGGGTTAGTTGATGTTCACGGTCAGCATCAGACCCGCATGATTACATCGAACGAGTTTCAGTTAGAACTAATCGACAAATACGGGAACATTTCACTAAGCGAATACGAGAATACTTTTCGGGATTTTTCGGCAGTTTCAAAACAGATAAAAGCTTTCCAAAAAGAAATGCAGCTTAAAGACGAAAAAATTGAGTTCCTTGCCGCTAAAATTGCCGATATAGAACCCTATAAGCTCAAAATCGGCGAAGAGGACGAGGTTTCCTTTGAATTAAACCGTTTACGGAATATTCAAACCATTTCCGAAACGCTGAACAAAGCGTATGCAGCTTTAACCGGAGATGGCGAGCAATCGGGTGCGTTAGATATTTTAAACCTCTGTAAACTCAGCTTGGGGCAGGCGGCGGGGTATATTACCGAGTGTAAATCACTTAAAGAAAGGCTTGAAGACGCTTTTATTGAATTAGACGATATTAAACATGAGCTTTCTTCTGTGATTACCGAGAATTGCGGTGCGAGCGGGGCGGAAAACCTCCCCCGTTATGAAGAGCGGATGAGCGATTTTTTACGGCTCAGGCGCAAATACGGTTTAAGCATTGACGAGTTGGTTGAAATGACTTCGGAATGGCGTTCGGAGCTTGAGGAATTGCAGGATGGGGACGACATTCTGCAAAGGTTGGAGGAACAAAAACGGCAAATCGGAGACAGTTTAAAACGACTCGGCGGCGAGCTTACCGTTGCGAGAAAAAAGACTGCCGAAACCTTGTCCGAATTAATATGTAAGGAACTGGGATTTTTGGATATGCCGGGTACTCGGCTTGTATTCGCGCTTAAACAAGAACGAGTAACAATAACCGGCATGGATTCGGCAGAGATGATGATTTCCGTCAATAAAGGCGAGGAGTTGAAGCCACTTGCTAAAATTGCATCGGGCGGGGAGCTGTCGCGGATTATGCTTGCTATTAAGGTTGTATTGTCGGGCGGCGCGCCTGTTGTTGTATTTGATGAGATTGATTCGGGTATAAGCGGGCGGGCGGCGCATAAAGTGGGACTAAAACTGTCCGCACTTTCGGGAGAGAGGCAAGTGCTTTGCGTAACTCACTTGGCGCAGATTGCGGCAATGGCGGACAATCACCTGCTCATTGAAAAAAGCCGCACGGGTGACAGAACTTATACAAATGTAAGACAGGTAATCGGGGAGGAACGCAAGCGCGAGTTGGCGCGGATTATTTCGGGAGACGATGACGAGCTTTCACTTGCGAATGCCGAGAGGTTAATGCGTCGCTTGTGAAGACAGGTTCTTAGAAGCTGTGTTCATAGAGCGATAGCGTGAACGTGTTCAAATTCTTTTCCGGCGACCGTGTAGCCGTTCAACAAAATCCTGTCAAAGTCGTGTTCGCAGGGGGTGCTTAATGTAGTGGGATAGTGTCTCACTTCGTCCCCTATTTGCAGGTACAGCCCTTTCCCCTTTTCGGTAACCGATGCGTGAAACTCGCGCCGGCGCAGGGCGTAAACTTGATTAAGCGAAATGTCAAGCAGCCGCTTCATGTTTGAAAGTGAAGCGGTTTTTTTGTATTCCTTGAATGTTATTGCCGCCGACGCGTCGGACACTACTAAGAAGTCGATTTCGTTGTCCATGTTGTTGATGAGTTTGTCGGACTGTGGAAAATTGCGACCGATTTTGTACAGTGCTTCTAAGCCGAGGTTGTCATATACTCCGCCGTCCCACAATGTATATTTAGGATTAACGGCAACTTCATCGCCTTTGCCGTTTTTATCGTTAGTCCAACGCATATTTTTTGTTTTTAGTGTGTAGGGGCCTATTAGTACCGGGAAACCCGCAGAAGCGGCAATCATACGCGATATAGGCAGATTTGGGTCTACTGTATAGACGATTAAACGGTCGCCCATAAAATCGCGGCGAACGCGGAATCGCTCGCCCGTTTCAAATGTAGTGCAGTTTATTTCCCAAAAAGGACAGCGGGGACAGTCTTCATATCCGGGCAAGTCCTGCAAAGTCCCGTTGATTCCCCATTTTTTTTCGAGGACATCGGCGATGATTTCAACCCTGTTGCGCCAGTAACGCGGGGAAAACGGCAAACGGCTGAGTGCCGTTTTTTGGATGTCGTGACTTAACATCATTTCGCGGATTTTCGGCAGAGTTTCGTTATAAAACATTTCCCCCGACGGCCACTTGTTGTTGTTAATTGCGAACAACGCACCGATACAGAGGCTTGCCCCCGATACCGATGAAACGCTCGTCACATTGTCGAAAAGCCCCGCTTCGCTTAGGTATTTCAATACGCCGAGGTGATATATTGCCGCACGCATTCCTCCGCCGGATAAAGCGAGACCGATTCGCCCGATTTTGTTATTTTTTAAGCCACTCATATTCATAACCTAATGATATGAACATGAGCGGCTTTTTGTTACTTGCGCTAAATACAGTTTCTTATTTACACAGCTTCTTAATCGCACCCTCAAATAAAGGCAGGTATTTTTTGCCGGGGATATTCTTTGCCGTGAACGGGTTGTAGCGTTCAAAGTGTGCCGCTTTCCCTAATATCTGACCGTTCACGCTTGTAATCGCTTCTATTCCGAATTCGGATTCTGTTCCGTCTGTGTATCTGAACGCAATCTGCGATTCGGGGATTCCACCCTCCGAATTGACAACAAGTGTACTTAGCGAAATGGGCTGGACGTATATTTCATCGGACTTACATTCGGACAGCCACGGTGATGTTGCGGAGCATAGCTTAGTCCCAACATATTTATGGCAATGCCGCCCGCTGTATTCCGATGCCAATCGGCAGTTTTCGATTAACCCCAATCTGAGCAACGCCTTAAACCCGTCCCCAATTCCGAGTACTAATCCGTCGCACTCTATTAACTCTTGTATTGAATCGGCAAGGGCGGGATTTTTAAACAGCGATACCAACATATTGTCCGAATCAACTCCGCCGGGGAGAACGAGCATTCTTGAAGACGAAATTGCTTTTTTAAGCGCGTCGATTGATTGCGTGAGCATTGACGGCGTAAGATTTCGTATAAGGATTGTCTGCGCATTTCCGCCTGCGCGTTCCAAAGCCGCCGCAGTGTCGTATTCGCCAGTTGTGCCGGGGAGGATGGGGATTACACAATTAATAACGGTTGATGTTTGGCAGACAATTGGTTTATGGTTGCCGTCAATTGCGGTAGTTAATGGCTCTCCCACCGTGTAACCGAGCAACTCACAGCCGTTTAATTCTTCGGTTGCTTCAAATATTATTGCGGCTTGATTAGCTTGGATTTGCGGTTTGCGGTCGAGGGTGATGTTATTGCCTTTTGACATATTGTTTATGCAGTTTTCTAAGGTGCTTGTAACTACATCGGCGGCTAAAACTTTTCCCGCTTTAATTAGATTGCCGTATTTTTCCCACTCGGTACGCAATGCGTTGTAATCATCGACCGGAACATTGATTATATACACCGGGTTTGGCTCGACACCTCCCTTAAATTCGGGGCTGACTAACACCTTTGCATCACCCGTGCCTACCGCGAACGAGATTAGGGTTGGAGGTACATCTAAGTCGCCGTAACTGCCCGACATGGAATCCTTCCCGCCTATTGCCGCGATTTTTAACCCCATTTGCGCTTTAAATCCGCCCAACAATGCCGCGAACGGAAGTCCCCACCTCGAAGGAATATTATTACCCGATTGGTCGGTTACTCGCGGGAAATATTCTTGGAACGAAAGGTGGACTGTGTTTAAATTCCCGCCCGCCGCAATTACTTTTGCAACAGAACTCACAACCGCATAAGCAGAACCGCCGAACGGGTCAGCCTCGGTCAAGTGCGGCTCAAATCCGTATGCCATTATTGATGCCGTTGTTCCTCCGCCCGGAATCATCGCCGCCATTACTGCCGATTCACTTTCGCCTGTCTTTCCGCCGTAAGGCATAAATACGCTTAACGCCCCTACAGACGAATCAAAGCGGGAAGCTAATTCTTTTTGCGATGCTGTATTATCGCCACTTATTTTGAAGTCCCGGCAGTCACCGATTAAGTTTCGCTCTTTGACTTCCACTGTTGCATATCTTTTCGCGCCGTTCAGGTCGAGAAATTCGCGGGATATGTCTACTATTTTGTCCCCCTGCCACGTCATGACTAATCGGTTTTGGTTTGTTACCTTTGCGATTACAGAAGCTTCTACACTTGTTTTGTCACAATGTTCCAGTATGGTCGGCAGGTCTTTTTCCGCTATCACTATTGCCATACGCTCCTGCGATTCCGATATTGCTGTTTCAGTGCCGTTCAGCCCCGGATATTTCAGCGGGACTGCATCAAGGTTAATTTCAAGCCCGTCCGCCAATTCGCCGACTGCTACAGCGACACCCCCCGCGCCGAAATCGTTGCATTTTTTTATAAGTTTTGTCACTTCCGGGTTGCGGAACAAAATTTGAATCCTGCGTTCCTCGGGCGGATTGCCCTTTTGTACTTCGCAAGCGGCGCGGCTCACAGTTTCGGCATCATGTGTTATAGATGAGCCTGTCGCGCCTCCTATTCCGTCTTTGCCTGTTCTTCCGCCTAAAAGCAATACAATATCGCCCTCTTTCGGGCGTTCCCTGCGGACTGAATCCATGTTCGCCGCCGCCACTACCGCACCCGCTTCCATGCGCTTTGCCGCATAACCGGTGTGGTAGATTTCTTTGATATAGCCTGTTGCCGCGCCGATTTGATTAGCATAAGAGCTAAATCCCTCTGCGGCGGTTTCAATAAGCTTTCTTTGAGGAAGCTTGCCCGGAATAGTATCCTTTACAGGTTGATTGGGGGATGCCGCACCTGTAATCCTCATGCCTTGATAGACGTATGAACGACCCGAAAGCGGGTCGCGGATTGCTCCCCCTATACAGGTTGAAGCTCCGCCGAACGGCTCAATTTCGGTAGGGTGATTGTGGGTTTCGTTTTTGAAAAACAACAGCAGTTTTTTCCCCGATTCCCCCTCCACCTTGATTGTGCAGGCGTTAATCTCGTCCGACTCGTCAAGCATTGGTAGTTCGCCGCTTTTTTTGAAGTGCCTCATTGCGGCGGTCGCTATATTCATTAAAGTGACGGGTTTTTCGCCGTTTACCGACTTGAACAGTTCAAATGCTTCTTTTACACGCTCGTCGCCGATAACCGCATCTTTTATAATAGTATTAAACGTCGTGTGTCTGCAATGGTCAGACCAGTACGTGTCGAGGACTTTTATTTCGGTTAGCGTAGGATTGCGGTTTTCCGATTTGAAATACTCGCGAATCATGTCGAGGTCGTCGCTTGACATTGCCAATCCGAGTGATTCCGTTGTAGTGTCCGAAAGGTTTATTTCCGGGATTTTGTCGTATTTGCCGCCTTTTGATTCATTATTATACTCCGGCAATGATTCGGGCTTGTCCGGATTTGCGGGGCAGTATTCCAACGGGTTAATTAAATATTTCGCCGCTCGGTTAAATTCGGCTTCGTTCAGCCCCGTGAAAGCATATACAAAAGCAGTCTTAACAGTCGGGCGTTTTCCCCCGATAAGCAATTGTATACACTGTTCGCAGGAATCGGCAATCGCATCGAATTGCCCCGGCACAGGTTCAACCCTCAACAGCCGAGTACCCTCGGGCAAATCGGGGAGGTGTTCTTTCCGGCAACTGTCAAACAGCAATGCAACATCGAATGGTTGGCTTTGTATGTCGTATCTGATAAATGTCCTAAGCTTGAAATTCGGCAACTCCAACGCTTCGGATAAATCCGCATGAGTGCGATTTTCAATTTTTTCTGTATAAAAGCGTAATACTCGCTCCATAATATCCCCCAAAAAATTTTTAATTATTTTGAATCATCATCGCCGTCATCGTCCGACAAATCATCGGTTTCTTCCGTTTCATCAACTTCAGTTTCGGCTTCAACTTCAATTTTTTCGCTCTTTTCCTCTTCCTCCGCGGCGCGAATATCCTCTTCGCTCGCTTGTTCAACTTCCTCTAATTCTGCCGAGTCATCATGCTCCGTCCTTGTAAATGTGACAACTCTGCCCTCAGGAGAAAGGCGCATTACCCTGACCCCGGAGGCATACCTGCCCATTACGCGCAAGTCATTGGCGCGGATTCTGATAATGACTCCCTCATCATTGATTAATATAACATCGTCATCGCCGTAAATGGTTTTTATTCCGCAGACAAAGCCTTTTTCATCGTTGACTTTATAATTCATCAAGCCTTGCCCCCCGCGGTTTTGTTTGCGATAACTCGCCAAAGATGCCCGTCTGCCCATTCCTTTTTCGGTTACGGTTAAAATAGTGGACTCCTCGTCATAAACTTTTGCCGCACCTACAATATAATCCTCTTCGCGCAACCGTATAGCACGTACTCCTTTGGCAGTCCTCCCGATACTGCGAATGCGGGACTCGTCAAAGTGAATCGCTCTGCCGTTGTGTGTCGCGACAATTACCGAACTGTCCCCCTCGGTCAAATGAGCGGATGCAATTTCATCGCCGTCAACAAGTGTAATAGCACGCAGCCCGTTTTTGCGGACGTTTTTATACTTAGAAAGCGGAGTCCTTTTAATAAGCCCTTTCTTGGTAACACAAACAAAAAACTTGTTGTCGGCAAAGTCGGAGGTTTTCATCATCGCCGCAATACGCTCATCAGGCTGTAATTGCAGTATGTTTACTATATTTGTACCTCTTGACTGTTTTGAACCCTCGGGGATTTCATAGCATTTAAGACGGTACATATTCCCCATGTTAGTCACGAACAAAATAAAGTCATGACTCGATGCCAAAAACATATCCTCCACAAAGTCCTCGTCCCGCTGTTTCATTCCCGAAACGCCTCTTCCGCCCCGTTTTTGCAGATTATAGACTTCAACAGCCTGTCTTTTTATATAGCCTATATTAGTATAAGTCAAAACGCTTTCTTCCACAGGAATAAGGTCTTCTATATCCACTTCCCCGCTGACCGGTTCAATGCTTGTACGCCGCTCATCGTTGTATTTACGGCGAATTTCATCCAATTCTCCCGAAACAACCTTGAAAACAGCATTCCTGTCGGCGAGCAAAGCTTCATACTCGCTTATTTTCAAATTAAGTGCGGCAAGCTCGTCCTCAAGCTTTTTGATGTCTAACGCACTGAGCTGATACATTCTCATGTTGGCGATTGCATCAGCTTGAATTTCGCTAATCCCAAACCGCTCCATCAAACGAGATTTTATTTCCGCCGCATCGGCAGAAGTGCGGCAAATTTTTATAACTTCATCAATGTTATCCTTGGCAACGGCGATTTTCAACCCCTCGAGAATATGCGCCCGCGCCTGTGCTTTTTTTAATTCATACTGCGTTCTGCGGACGACTACCTGCTCTTGGAAGTCTATATAATGCTGCAACATTTGCTTTAGATTGAGGATTCGCGGTTCACCGTCAACCAAAGCGAGCATAATAACGCCGACCGTCTCCTGCAATTGAGTAAAGCTGTAAAGCTTGTTCAGCACTACATTGGCATTCGCATCTTTTTTAAGCTCAATAACAATCTTCATGCCGTTACGGTCGGACTCGTCGCGCAAAACAGAAACACCGTCGAGCCGTTTGTCGCGCATAAGCTCGCCTATTTTTTCCTGAAAACGGTCTGTGTTGACCATGTAGGGAACTTCTGTTATTACTATGCGGGTGTGATTCTTTTCTTCTACTATTTCAGTCTTTCCTCTTAAAATGATTTTCCCCCTACCCGTGTAATAAGCCGAGCGAATCCCCGAATAACCCATGATAATTCCGCCTGTGGGAAAGTCCGGCCCTTTTATTACCGACATAAGCATATCAATGGGAACTTCCTCACCCGATAAAAGCATCAGTTGAAGTGCGTCAATAATTTCTCCGAGATTATGGGGCGGAATATTGGTAGCCATTCCGACCGCGATTCCCGTTGAGCCGTTGACAAGCAGGTTTGGGAAACGGCTCGGCAATACCGACGGCTCAAGTTGCTTTTCATCGTAGTTTGGAACAAAGTCAACTGTGTCTTTACCAATATCGGCGAGCATTTCAGATGAAATTTTTGCAAGGCGCGACTCGGTATAACGATAGGCGGCCGCCTTGTCATCGCCCATTGAGCCGAAGTTACCATGACCCTCAATAAGAGGGTATCTCAGCGAAAACCCCTGCGCCATGCGTACCAAAGCATCGTAGACACTACTGTCCCCGTGCGGGTGGTAAGAGCCTAAAACAGCACCGACAGTCTTTGCGCATTTGCTGAACGGCTTATCGTGGGTCAACCCTTCCTCAAACTGAGTATAAAGGATTCTGCGGTGAACCGGTTTTAATCCGTCACGCACATCGGGAAGAGCGCGGGCGACAATAACCGACATAGAGTATTCAAGGAAAGATTTTTTCATCTCTCTTTCTATATCAACCTGCAAAAGCCTCTCGTTTTCGTGTAATTTTGCCGTTTCAATCCCAACAGGGGCGGCATTGCCCGATTCTGTTTCTTTATTGTGTTCAAAATCCATAATTTTCCTAATATCCTTCCTGCACACTTAGTACTTTAGACATTGTAGCATTTTCGGGAATAAAAGTCAAGCATAACAAGAAATTTTCAAACATTATTTGACAAATAAAAAAAAACATGATATACTGAGTTGATTATATGAAATAAAGACCTCTGCGGAGGTCTGAAGTGAGCTAAGAGGTGCGTTATGGAAGTAAATAACAATAACGAAATTAACAGAATGTTCGGCACAGAAGACAGTCCTATTATGCCGCCGCGCGAACCAGCGTTGCAGACATCGCCGCTCGGCGCGGAATCCACGCCGGGAGCATCCCCGTTTCAGACAGATGCGGACAACAACTCGAGAATCCCGTCGAATATTGACTTTTCCGACGGAGCAAGGGAAACGAGCTCAAGGGATGCTATTATCGGTGACCATAGCGGGTTCGGTTTCGCAAAGCATTATTCTCCGAGGGGTAGGTTGAGGCTCACGCTTATACTTTTGCCGATATTCCTTCTTATCGGGGCGGTAGGAGGTGCGTTCGCTGCACGCGCTTACTTCTTCGGTTATGACATTTCCGCCGAGCAGTCCGCGGCGCAGACCGCAATTGATGCTGTATATGACTACGCCAAAATCGGTTCGGTAAAAAAAGTAATATTCGCGGACGTTTTTGTTAATAACAAGACTAACGAGTATGAATGTGTGTTGTTTACCGTTATCGAGGATTCCGCCGCCGAATTTAGGACTGCCGCTTTTAGGGTGCTTATCGAAAAAGGGGGCGGGGCGGAAGATGTTGACGTTTTCGCCGAGTTTGAGCAAGACGAGTATGACAGGTTAATCAACAGCGGGAACGACCGCGACAATATTCAAGCGCAGTTGTTGCTTAATCAAAAGCATGAATTTGAGCGGTGTCTCTCCGAAATACTCGCGGGGAAATGGGTTAATGTCGAGCCGTCTTATATAAATGCGAGAATAATTAACAGAGGGCGTTAATAGAACCTCCTCGGAAATTAACGCAGGAGGGCTAATGTTTTTAGAGACTTTTTTGTATTGGCTGTTTATTTTTTTCTTATTCAATGTAATCGGTTGGTTTATGGAAAGCGTTATTGAATCGGTCAGCCATAAGCGTCTGATAAATAGAGGTTTTTTGACGGGACCGTATATCCCCATTTACGGATTCGGGGGGATCCTCTTTGCTTTGGTCGGACTTCCTCTTAAAGACGCTTCCCCGCGAATGTATGTTAATATATTTTTGGTGTTTTTTGTCGGAATGTCGCTCGCAACGCTGTTGGAATACATGGTGGGGAGCTTTTTGGAGCGTGTCTTTAAAAAGCAGTTTTGGGACTACAGTATGCTCAAGCTGACTTATAAATTCACCTATAAAAACAGGATTTCGCTTGTTTCCTCGCTTTTTTGGGGGCTGCTGTCGCTTTTTATGAGTTATTTTTTGTATGACAGGGTGTCCGATTTTGTGTCGTCATTGCACCTTTACTTGATTGTAGCGGTAAATATTTCAATGACGTTGATAATCGGTACGGACACGATTATACAGATAAAACGCCACGAAAACATCCAAAGGTTCTTGGAAAAGATGACATATGAGCAATTGAGGGATGCTTTGCATAAAAGTCTGCTCCGAATGGGCGGGGCGCAGCAAATTCGTGAATTTCGCGATGCTGTGTTCAAAAATATAAATGTCAACCTGAAAAATAACATTAAGAAAAATATAGAAACAATCCGCAAGCTCACCGAAAAACACGAGCCGCAAGAAATGGAGGGGGAAGACGATGAAGGCAAAGAGGCACAGACTTAAAGAGGTTAAACAATTTAAAGAGGATGTTGCGGAAATTCTCGGCGCGCCCGAAATGCAGAAAACCAAGGAGTTTGTCCACCATGGGAATGTTTCGGTATATTCTCACAGTGTTGCCGTTGCCGAGTACAGTTGCAGGTTTGCGCGTAAAATGAACATGAAGGTTGATTTTCGCAGTTTGATTCGCGGCGCGTTGTTGCATGACTTTTTTCTGTATGATTGGCATGACGAGTGGGACAAACTCCACGGGTTTAAGCACCCGAAAATCGCATTGGAAAATGCGAAGCAACAGTTCACCCTCAATAAAAAGGAGCGGAATATAATAAGGAAGCATATGTGGCCGATGACTTTTATTAATATTCCGACCTGTAAAGAGGCATGGCTTGTTTGCCTGATAGATAAGTATTGCTCGCTGCTCGAAACGCTCAAAATCTTTCGCTATAACTACGACAGGGCGGCGATATGACTGAGGCTGAAGTACGCGGATTGCGCGAGTCGGTATGCGAGATTTGCAAAAAGATGTGGCGGCTCGGTTGGGTCGCCGCAACCGATGGGAATGTTTCGCTCAGGCTGAGTAATGAAGTTTTTTTGGGGACTCCCGCCGGAGTATCCCTAAACGATGTTACACCGGGGAATCTTGTTTTGTTTGACAGGCGCGGGAAATCCCTTCGTAAGCCTTCATCCGAAATAAAAATGCACCTGCGCTGTTACAATGAGCGTGATGATGTTAAAGCTGTGGTTCACGCGCATCCACCGTGTGCAACGGCTTTTGCAATTGCGGGCAGGGCGTTGGACGATTATTCCATGATAGAAACGGTGCTTACTCTCGGCTCTGTGCCTGTCGCGCCGTATGCTACTCCGTCCACCGATGAGGTAGGGGATTCGATTGCGCCTTTTTTGCAAATGCACGATGCGTTGCTTTTGCAAAACCATGGCGCGATTACGCTCGGCTGTGACCTTATTACTGCGTTTCACCGCATGGAAACTCTTGAGCATTGGGCGAAAACGATTATTAATGCGGAGATTCTCGGCGGGGCAAAATCGATTTCGCGCGACAATATCGTTAAGCTTTGTGAGTTGCGCGGACAGCGTTACGGGATTACCGGGCGACATCCGGGATATTGCAAAGCTAATTGAAGACAGGTTCTGAGTTTAACAAACCCGCCGTAACTGTGTGTTACGGCGGGTAAAATTTTTATTCACTTTTGAAATTCACAAGCAAGCTCTCCAAATGGAGTACCTCTCTGCTCATTTCAGCACTTGCGGCGGCACTCTGTTCCGATGTAGCCGAGTTCTGCTGAACGACATCGGCAACCTGCTCAACGCCCGACTTGATTCCTCTGATGGAAACCGCCTGCTCTTCGGAAGATTGCGCAATCTGCGAAATAATCTCGGCGTTGTGATTAATGCCGTCAACAATCTCTTTAAGTGAGCGGGTTGTTTCGGTTGCTAACGACATCCCTAAATTGGACTTTGAAATAGAATCTTCAATCAGTTCGCCTGTATTGCTTGCCGCTTCGGCACTCTTAGAGGCTAAGTTGCGTACTTCCTCGGCAACGACAGCGAATCCCTTGCCCGCGCTGCCCGCTCTTGCCGCCTCGACCGCCGCATTAAGCGCGAGTATATTCGTCTGAAACGCTATATCATCTATGACTTTGATGACTTTCTCGATTTGCCCGCTCGCTTCGTTAATGTCTTGGACTGCCGACATTAATTCATCCATTTGTCTGCTGCCTTTTTCAGCTTTAGACTTAATGTCGGACGAAAGTTTCGCGGCACTGTCCGCCATTTCGGCATTCGCCTTGGTCTTGCTCTCGATTTCTTGAATGGTACTCGACAGCTCGCCTACGGCAACGGCTTGCTCGGTAGAGCCTTGCGCAATCGCTTGAGAGCTGTTCGCTATTTCTTGTGACGTTTTGGCAAACTGCTCACTTAAAATCGTGGCATTTTTAATCAATTCATCGTCACGTCTCTTAGCTGAAACAGAATGGGATATGTCTTGCACAACTTCAATGTGACCGACACGGTTTCCCTTAGCATCGCTCAAGTAAGCGACATCAACCCTGAAATCCATTCCCTGCTGACTAAAAGAAGAATGAGTTTCGCCGCGAGCCAAGCATTCCACACCGCATTGAGGCGTTTTGCATATGCCCGCTCCCCAATTGTAACACTGCATTCCGATAACATCGTTTCGCTTTTTACCCAAAAACTGCTCAACGGGCTTGTTGATGAAAGTCCACTCCCTTTTATTGTTCGTGATTGACAAAGGAAAAGGGATGTTATCCAAGATGTTTTCGTGCCAAAACAGCTTCTTGATAATAGAGTTCGTCACCGGGAAGAACACGAGTAACGACAAGAATACGAAAAAGAAGAACACGGCAATAAACGTCACCCCGCGATTGACGGCAGTTTCAACCTCGTTGTTGTATCTCTCCGAAATGTCGCCTAAGTAAGCGTTGATTTTTGCGGCGAGTTCGACATCGTTCCCGTAATACTCATCGCCTTGTATAATTTCAACCATTGCGTCCGCATCGCCGCCCCTGTACAATCCAAACGCAGTGTCTTCCATGGCGGCCAATTTGTCGAGAAGAGCCACAATCGAGTTCCACGTTTGCTGTTCACTGTTTGACAGATTAAACTCGCCCATTCGCGAAATGTCGGCATCAATCTTGTTGAGGGCGGCAGAGTATTCGCCAAGGATTGACTCGTTAAGAGAGAACGAGAACTGCCTCGCAAGCTTGACTGCTTTGTCGTTGCTGTGCTGTAACGTGTTGCCGCACTCAAGGATTTGCGCACATTCTTCGCGCAACCTTGAAGTCTCGCTTATAAGCGAAACAAGCACAAAAAAGAGAACACCCAACAGAATAAGTGTCGCCGGAACCATAACCCTCACCGCAAGAATCATTTTTTTAATGTTCATTTAACCCATGCCCTTTCTGCACAAATGTGCCATAAAAATTCGTTTTCCCATTTACGTAGATTTAATTTCAAGCTTTCACCCATGCCCTTTCTGCACAAATGTGCCATAAAAATTCGTTTTTCCATTTACGTAGATTTAATAAGATTTTTTTTGTTCTTCGGATTTCTTTCGCCAAAAAGTATATCTTTAAGAACTTAATCCAATTTTACAACATATTCACAAAAAAGTCAAGAGGTTTTTAACAATTTTGTGAAAATTGCACAAACAATTTTGGTAATTATGTGTGTGGGGTTCACAGACAAGTCTGACTGTATAGAGGGCAAAAATTAAACCTCCGCAGGAAACTGCAGAGGTTTGTTTATTTAAAGAGAAGCGGGTGATGGGGATCGAACCCACACAACCAGCTTGGAAGGCTGGGATTCTACCATTGAACTACACCCGCAATTAACTCTCTAAAGCATTATAATACATTTTTTTGTAAATGTCAATAGCAAAATGAAAAAATTTTTAAAAAATTTTTATCAGAGTTACTCAGAGCCTGTTCAGACCAATCGAATAGCTGTTTCCTCGTTTACCGGAGTTGAATAAAACCCGCCTTGATACCAATCCGCGCCTTGCACAATCCCCTCAAGGCGGGACTCGTTTTCGATTGACCTTACCCCGATGCTCACTCCGTTAGTTTTCGCAAGATTTATTAAGCCGGAAACATAAGACTCGCTAAATTCATCAATTCCGCTCTCGAAAACGGTTATATCCGCCTTTAGCGCGTTAATACCCGAATGGCGCAACAGCGTACCCGCCGCGTAATACGAACCCAAATTGTCGAGTATGACCGACACTCCCGTCTTTTTCAGCACACTGAGTACCGATATAAACCTGTCATAGTTGATTGCCACAATACGCTCCGAAAACTGGATTGCCAATCCCGCGGCGGGGAGTTTGGTTTCTTTTAGTGCATCTTTAATCATTGTGACAACTTCGCCTGTAATAAGGGAACGAGCGCAAACACTGACGCTGACTGTCATTTCCCGGTTTTTGATTCTCGCCTTTTTACAAAATTCGCAAGCTTGTTTTATAAGCCACCTGTCAATGGTAACGTCTATTCCCATTTTTTCGGCAATTTCCATAATAACGCGCGATGGGTAAAGCTCCGGGTTTAACTGCTTTGAAATTACAGGCACTGCCTCATACGACACTATTTTACGCTCATCGCCCTTTTTGTATTCTTTTTGATTACTGTAAACAGGGAAGTACTGAACGTCAACGCCGCCCATATCGTTTTCAACAGCATCCCTCAAAATCTGCGCGCAATGATAATCCTCGTTTCTGCGCGGCTCAAACTCCCCCGAATAAAACGCATATGAGTTGACACCGAACTCCTTTGCTTTATCTATAGATATTTCCGCCGCTCGGTAAAGCTCATCGGCAGTCACCCCTGCATTAGGGTAAAGCGCGACCCCCGTAGTGATTCCCAAATAATTCTCCCTGCCGCCAACGCTCCACGGTTCATGGAAACGATTAACCAAAACATCGCAAAAATCCTTAACACCAGCCACATCGGTATCCCTCATCAAAACCATAAAAACATTGTCGGAAAACCTGTAAGGCTCGGCAGAGTTTTGAAACTTTGAAACGCTGTCGAGAATTTCGGCGAGAAGCCTGTCAGCATAATCCTGTCCCTCGAAATTGCCTATATATTTAATGTTAGAGATTTTAAAAGCGACAATTGCCCCCTGCTTCCCGCTTTCAAGTGCCTCGGAAATGTCAAGACCTAACGAAGCCTTGTTTTTGAATCCGAGTTTTTGGTCACGGTATGCCAGTTGGTATAACCTTTCGTTAGTTGCATCAAGCTTTTCATTGTCCCTGCACCTCATTGAGACGGCGGCGACTATTTGCGAAACGCTCCGTAGCAGGCGTTTTTCCGCATGAGTTAAAATCCGGAGGGGGTCGTTGACTACATAGAGTATAATCCCGTATTTTGAGCCGTCGCCGTTAAGATTGGACGCAACATACGATGAAAAATCGAGCCCAAGTACATTATGCTCGGGATTGTTGGAAAAATAGGTCTCGTAGGCGTTTAATTCTTCAACCAACTCGGGATAATCGGTATACCTGAACTGTTTCGGGCTTTTCGCAACTTCGGGATTTTCGGCATCGCATTCAACTGCCGGAAGCCACTCATAAACCGACCTGTACTCTTCGTTCTCGGGAACATCCTCATAAACAATAACCCGCTCTAATTTAAGAAACTCTCCGGTTAAATTTACTACCGATTGTATTGTTTCGACAGAATTGCGCTCGTTAAGAACCTTGCTGTATATTCCGTTAAGCAACATCTGCTGTTCAATCGTTTCACTCAGCAATTTGTTGGCGTGTTCGGTATTAACCATTTCGTTATACAGCATTACATACGAGTTGGCGATTTTGGAAAGGTTTTCGGCGAGAATAGCGTGAATCGGCGAATGCCGCTCAATAAGCGCGGAATCATTTGATGCGATAATCCACACAGCATAAATCACATGATTTATTTTTATGTAGATTTGTCTCGAATGCTTATAGCTGCGAATATCAAGCTCGGTCTGCGCCGGGTCGGCGGAGCAGATAAACTGCCCGCATTCGGTAAAAATCGCGGTTTTCAGCCCATAGTCATTGCCTAACGGGCTTTGGATTCTCGAAAGATACTCCTTGCCGATAATTCCGGAAATCCCGGTGTCACAGCTCGCCGAGTCGGAAGGGGAAAACTTGTTTAACTTTTTCTTAATCAATTCCTGTTGCATGGGGTCAGAGTCCATACTTTTATTAAACTCGGCGACATCCATAATAACGCCGAAAAGATAATCAAGGGTTTTCCCCAACCGCTTTTCACGGCGCATTTCACAGCAAATGAGATACTGTTTATTTTCGGGAACAAAACGGCAGGTCAATCTTAAAGAACCCGCCCCCTCCATAGTAATCTCATCTATCCTCGTCAAAACAACAGTCAAATCCTCCGCATTGATTAAATCAATCAGATTTGCCGTTATGCTTTTTTTTCCTGTTTGATATTCTTTATTAACAACGACAGGCAAATCCTTTGTTATATCTATACAAACTCCGACACAGCGGAATCTTTTTAAAGTATCAATAAATTCAGACATGGTTTCCCTCCTTACTATCTTATTTATCTTATGCCAACATAACCTTTGTTACATTATAACATAAGTTTTTATAAAAATCAACATAATTTGTGCGATTTAACAAAAAAATTGTTATTTGATTTTTGGTGATAAATATGCTATACTGTTTGGTATGAATATTATAATAAATTTGGGGTTGACTGCACTAATCCCCGCGAGTGCTTATGCAGTCGCGCTTTGCTTAGGCGTGAATAACAAGTGGCAGAGGTTGATTGTCGCTTTGGCGGCGTTGGCATATCCTGCCGTTATAGCGCGTTCTACATTAACAACTGATGAGTCATTCGGCTTTTTGTTCCCGATAATCCTCGCGCTGATTATGCTCATCTCGGCAAACGCAAAGCCCGGTGTTAAAGCGAATGCAAAGGCGGAGGTGAAGCATCCCGTGATTAAGCCGCTCCTGTCTGTTTTGCTGGGGGTAGTTATTGTTGCGGGCGTTTTTGTCAATAAGAGTATGCTTGCGGTTGCCGTTGCGATGATTCTTACGATTTTGTTCGCCCGCATTTTTTACAAAAAGAAAATCGTCTGCACATTGGAATTTTTGATTCCGGTAACGCTGTTAGGGGTTGCGGTATTTCTTTCGGACGGAGGAGCGGCAAGTTTGACGGATTTTGTGGCTCGCCCGAATTTCCCGCGCGGCTTTGATTCCGTGGATTTAATCAGGCTGATTACCGGGCAATTGTATTATTTTGCCGTTTCGACATGGGGGCTTGGAATCTTGGGCTTTTTCCTTTTTATAAAAGCTCTTGCAAACACTAAGGCAAAAGAAGTGCCAAAGCCGGAAAAACCTGTCAGAATTTCTTTGTTTTTAATGTTTGCGTTTTTGTCGGTATTTTTTAATTTAGCAATAAGCGTAATAGAAAGACTGCGGTTCAATCTATATGAGTCGCAGGAAGCTCTTATGTACGGAAAATATATTGACAGTGTTTGCCCGTTGTTGTTAGTTGCGGTAATTTGTTGTATTTTTGTCTACGAAAACAATTCCCTGCCCCTCCTTGACTTGCGGACGATTTTATTTGCCGTTGTTTTAATGGGGGCGATTTTTACGGCTTTTTTCGCATGGACGGCGGAAATAATCGTCAATGCCGACAATGTTACCATTTCGGAAATCCCGGGGCTGTATCCTTTAAGAATCGGCGTTGGCACAGGTTCGCTTATTACACTTGAAACGCTGTTCCTGAGCGTTTCGGCAGTGTACAGTCTGATGGCGTTGTTTATTGTATTCATCTCGTGTGCAAGGCGTTACCGACGGTATATCATTTCGGGAACAATTGCGGCAATCGCGCTGTATTCCTGTATTTATACAATAGCGGTGTTTGTACCCTATGGAGTATGAAGTGTTTGAGCTCGGAGATGCCGGGCAATTAAAGCTGTTTATGTCAAAGGAACACCGATTCGGGACAGATTCGCTTTTATTAGGCGAGTTTGCCCGCAATGTCAAAAACAAGGTTGTTGTCGATTTGTGTTCGGGTTGCGGAATAATTCCGCTTTTGCTGCTCAACAGGGAAAGTAAAAATCAAGCGCGGAAAATTGTTGCAGTTGAAATTCAACAAGAAGCGGCGGATTTGCTGAGGCATACTGTAGCCGAAAACGCGCTTGCCCACCTTATAGAAGTCGTTCAAGGCGACCTCAAAAGTGCGGAAGTTTTAATGCAAATCGGGCGTGAGACTGTTGACTTAGTAACGGCGAATCCGCCTTATTATTCGCAAAACAGCGGTTTTGAACGCGATTCTAAATCCCAAAAAACGGCGCGATACGAGCATGGCGATGAGTCCGGTTGTGCCGGGTGTACACTTGTCGATGTTGTAAAGGCGGCGGAGTATTTGCTTAAATTCGGCGGCGAGCTTAAAATGTGCATGACTGCGCCGCGTCTTTGTGAATGTATAGCGGCAATGCAGTCGTGTTCAATTGAGCCAAAGGAAATAATGTTAATACCCGCAAAAAAAAGCAATACCGCACGGCTGTTTTTAATAAGCGGTAAAAAAGGCGGAAAGTCGGGCATAAATGTATGTTGGAAGCAGCAGGCGGGAAGTTAGGGAGTAAAATGTATGTTGGAAGCAGCAGGCGGGAAGTTAGGGAGTAAAATGTATGTTGGAAGCAGCAGGCGGGAAGTTAGGGAGTAAAATGTATGTTGGAAACAGTAAGTGCGGAAGCAGTAGTCGCGGAAACGGTAAAAAAAGGCGCGTTATATGTAGTGGGTACACCGATTGGGAATATGTCGGATATATCGGAGCGGGCGGCTTATACTCTGAAAAGTGCGGATTTTATTGCGGCGGAGGATACAAGGGTGTCGGGATTGTTGCTGTCGCGGCTGGGAATCAAGAACAAGCTTATGTCTTGCCGCGAGCATAACATAGTCTCAAAAAGCGTTGAGATTGTCAAACGGTTGAAAGACGGCGAAACCTGCGCAGTTGTAAGCGATGCGGGTATGCCATGCATTTCCGACCCCGGCGAGGTTCTTGTGAGGATGTGTGCCGAAAATAATGTCCCTGTCTATGTAGTCCCGGGTCCCTGTGCATTGACGGCGGCATTGGCGGTATCGGGGCTTGACACAAGCAGGTTCAGCTTTGAGGGGTTTTTGAGTACTACAAAAAAACGGCGGACAAGTCATTTAAACTCTATCAAGGAAGGCAGGCAAACGCTGATTTTTTATGAAGCACCGCACAAGCTGAAAAGCACTCTTGCCGACCTGCATGAGATTTTGGGGGACAGGAAAATCGCAGTCTGCCGAGAGCTTACTAAGCTTTACGAGGAAGTCATACGCGGGCGAATATCCGAAATAACAGAGTTATACGAAACAAAAAAGCCGCGCGGGGAATATGTACTCGTGGTAGAAGGTGCGCCGAAGCCGCCTAAAAGAGTTAAAGTAAATAAGTATATGACAAAAGGGGAATGCAAGGAAGGGATGGGGTAAAAGTTTAAAAATAAATCTGAGGTTGCGCGGAAAACGCACTTTTATGGTTTGTTGGTGTCGGAAAGGAATAGGGTAAAAATTTGGTTAAGAGGTTGATTTTTGCAATATCGATAGCATTAGTTGTTGTCGGGGGTCTTTGGTTTTTGCTTTTCATGGGCGGGGCGGCAAGTTTTTTTGACTTTTTTGACAAGCTGTTTAATAATGAGTTGTTCAAATCCGAGCGGGCATATTCGGTAAACGTCAATGTCTATGAAGTAAAAGGCGGAGCAAACTCGGGAATGTCTTTTGAGAAAGAACTCGGCGACACACCCGGATTAGAGGACGCGCTTAAACATTATTTTGTTGAATACAACAATGTGTTAGGCTCGCTTTCGGGCGATACAAATGAGCTGTCATCGTTGTACGAGCGTCATTCCCGCAGTAAGGGGGCAGACTTTTTAATTCTTGAAAGGCAGATTCACACACGTAAGCAAGCTGCGATTGATTTACGGTTCGCGGTCTGCGATGTGGGATTACAGTTGACTTCTGTCAGTTTCGGTGCGGAGGATTTTGTGGAAATCCGCGTCCTTGAATGTTTTGCGGCGGTATTTGACGGAATCGGCGATAAATTAAGCAGTTATGCCGGAGTTGAGCATTTTTTTGTGTTTGACAAAAGGTCGGGACAATGGCTCATTAATCGGCATGAAAGCAATTCCGCGCTTTCTTTGTATATCACCGATGAGCTTGATAAGCTGATTCAGGCGGACGGGCATTCCATAGGCACTATAGATGCTTTGACAATAAACGACTATGCCGCTCAATTAAAAACAGTCCTTGAACGTGATGTTTATTTTATTGAACCGGAAAGTGAGATTGTCGGCGAAGATGAAAACGATGCATTAAATCAAAACCGACATTACCGATTCCCTTATGAAAGGGATATGGCGGTTCAATACGCGGGTCGGTTTACTCATAGGGAACGTGTAAGACGAAACCATGAATTTAAGGAGTTCCCGCGAAATGGCACTAATTTCACTTCGCAATGTATTAACAGCGGGGGGATTCCCGCCGAGCAACAGTGGACTCCCGAGGCGGACACATGGGTAAACGCCGCAAAATTCTACGAGTATATCACCTCTGCCGATTCGCACATTGCCGCGCGGCTCTGTAGTTATACCGAGGGTGAGGCGGGCGATATAGTGCAGTTCATAGACGGCGGCGGGGGCGCGATTCACAGTGCGTTAATCGTTGACACCGTTTACGGTAACACAACGCTTAACATTGAATACTTGATAACGGCAAACAGCGAGGAATTATCAAAATTCCCGCTGTCGGCTCTCGGTTTCGATATAATGAGGATAATAAAAATTGACGGCTTTTATTGGAATCAAGGGTAATACCCCGCCCCTTGGGGCGGCTCTCTCGCCCGCAGGCGAGGGGTGCAGGGATTGCCCTGCGGTGTTACCTTACATTATGGTAATGATTAGTAGAACTCCACGTGGGAGGGGGGATTTTTTATATTATTGTGCCTAACCCAAAATCAAACCCAATATATTGTGCCGTTGTCGAATAATGTCGAACTGTTTTTGGGAAATTTTTACAAAAAACCTATTGACAAATGAATTATTAAAAGTTATAATAGTAGTATCACCTCAAATGACATAGTAGTGTATTGTCGGAACCCGTTGTCCCTTCACGATAAGGGGCGGCGGGTTTCAATTTCAAAAATATTGACAAATCGGGAAATATATGCTACAATATTCTAAATTGAAGCAGGCGCGTTTGTGCGGAAAGGGAAAGGGTGTAAAAGTTCGAAAGTAAACCGAGGTAAGCGCGGAAAACGAAACTTTCAAACACCATACTCGTGCGGAAAGGGAAAGGGTAAAAACCAATCCCCGTTAAAATGGGGAAACGAATTTTTATTGCGCATTAGTGCAGAAAGGGAAAGGGTAAAAATATGGCGGGTCATTCAAAGTGGAGTACTATTAAAAGGAAGAAAGGCGAAAAAGACAATGCGAGGGCAAAAATTTTCACAAAGATTTCGCGAGAAATATTAGTATGTATAAGAGAAAACGGGAGCGCAGACCCAAATGTTAATTACAGGCTTCGTGACCTCATTGCCAAGGCAAAATCCAACAACATACCGGGCGATAATATTGATAGGCTTTTGAAGAAAGCGGGCGGAGGCGAAAAAAACGATTACGAAAGCTGTACCTATGAGGGATACGGCCCGGCGGGGATTGCCGTCCTTGTAAGCTGTCTTACCGATAACCGCAACAGGACTGCCGGGGAAATGCGGCATTATTTCGACAAATGCGGCGGGAACTTGGGGACATCCGGCTGTGTTTCGTTTATGTTCAATGAAAAAGGAGTTGCCGTTATTGATAACGAAGACGGCGATATAGATTTGGAAACTTTTATGGAACACGCAATTGAGGCGGGTGCAGACGATTATACCTTCCATGAAGAAGACGGCGTTATCGAAGTCTATACCGCGCCTAATGCGGCGGGTGAAACAGGCGCGGCATTAACCGAACGCGGGTATAAGGTGTTGTCGGCGCAAAATGAACAGCTCCCGTCTACGTATACCGCGCTTGACGGCGATACGCAAGAGGAGCAGGTGAAAAAAATGACTCTGCTGTTAGAGTTGCTCGAGGACAATGACGATGTGCAGAATGTTTGGCATAATTGGAGTTGATTGGTGCTGAAGGAGGAATGATATAAAAGGCCGGAAATAAATCTCAGATTGTGCGGAAAACGCACTTTTATGGCTCGCTTACGTCTGTGAGGAATAGAGTAAAATACCCCCGATAGGAATCGAACCTATAATTAAGTCTTAGGAGGACCTCGTTATATCCATTTAACTACGGGGGCATAATTGGTATTATACACTATGTCCAATCACCCGTCACGAACAACGTAACGGGCAACTCTCAAACGCAGGTGAAGGGATTCGAACCCCTGTGGGCTTACACCCAAACGGTTTTCAAGACCGCCCCGTTATGACCTCTTCGGTACACCTGCTCATTTTAGCACGAAAACCATTGTATCACAAAAATACTACAATGTCAAGACATTATATAAATAAAATTAAAAAAATTTTTTCGGCGTGATTTTCCCAGCTTTAAATCCCGCTAAGCAACTCGCCCGAACCGAAAATAATCCCGATAATCATGGCAATCGCCAAAACAACCGCTAAAATCTTATACACAAGCATAAGCTTATCCCTATCTCTTCTTTTCATTATTATTACCATATCTTTCCGAGGCACAAAAGCCTCTATGAATAAGCCTGTCAAGCGGACTGCTCACCGGCGAAGCCCGCACCACCTTAGATTTATTTTCAAACTTTTACCCTTCCCTTTTCAGCACACTACAAATAAGTGCCGAAATGCTGAACATAATACCGCGTCCCGCCGAAATCGACAACGCCGACCCCGAGATAATCAAAATTGCTGTTAAGTATATTTGCCCTGTGTCCGGGGGAATTCATCCACCCGTCCATTACAACCGCTGGGCTATACCATGCTGCCCCTTCGACGGAATGCCCGCCGCGTGCCATATTTTCCCCGACACTCCTGTAGCTTATCCCCGCTTCGACAATCACCGTGTACCATTCCCTGCCATCGGGTCGCTTGTGGTCCGCGCTGAAAAGCTCTATTATTTCCGATGCCCTGATTCGCGCAGTGTAAGCAAAATTTTCATCCCAACTTAATCCGTGAATACCTGCGGCGGCTCTTTCCGCATTGACTAAACCGAGTATCTCCCATGCAATATCACCTGCAAACGAATTGTAAACAGGCTCCGGAGGCGGCGGAGGAGGTTCTGGAGGTTCAGTCGCGGGTGGCTCGGTTATAATGGGAGTTGTTTCAGACACAGTCACGGTTTCGGAGGTCGCTGTTGTGACAGACGTGGTTGTCGTGACCGTATTTGTCGTTATTGGCGGAGCGGATGTTGTGGTTTCGGCTGTTTCGGTTTCAACATATGTATCAGATGTTATCTCAATGTCATTTTCAATATTTTCAATGCCAATGCTTCCCATACAAGCTGTAACAATAAACGTCAATACAAGCGGTAAAAATAATAAGAGTTTTTTCATTGTTATGACCATGCCTTTCTGAGACACAAAGCCTCCATGAATAAGCCTGTCAAGCGGACTGCTCACCGGCGAAGCCGATGACACCTCCGCTATTATTCAAACTTTTACCCATTCCCTTTCAACACATAAGTGTTTCATTATTATATCACCGTTTAAAAAATAAATCAAGCCTTTTGCAAATTTTAATAAAAATTGCATTTTTTTGAAATATGTGTTAAAATAAAGTTAAATAAGCAGAAAGGACAAGAGTAAATGAGTGTTCCTGAATTTCTTAACGCACTTAAACAAGAGCAGCTTACGGGCAGGGAGTTTCTCGCCATAATCGGGCATACCGATATAAGCAACAAAGACTACTCCGAAATAAAGGAAAATCCTTTAATGAGTTACTCGCGGCTTGTAGAAATATTAGAAAATTCGCCCATTACAGGCAATGATTATGAAAATCTGCTGAAAACCGCCCGCGACCGACGCGAAAAGCGGAATCAAAAGAAAAAGCGGGCGGAACTCGAAACACGCCTTACCTCAATCTTGGCGGGTGAAACGGTTAAACCCCAAAACGAGGAAAAGCTGTCGCACGAAACCAAAGCCGAATTGTTCGCCACCGATGAAATAAGCCTTGACCGAGGTATTGACGATGATTCGGCGTACAACGGAACGAGCGTTGAGGAGTTGTGGGACGAGGCGGGAGTTTCCGATAACGGCGATGGCTCACCAGATTATGATGACTCTGACGAATACGGCGAACGGGGCGATTTTGACCAATCCGCCCGCAGCGAAAACCTGCCCAAAATTATTATATGCCTCTCACTCGGGTTCATTTTAGCACTCTCAAGCTTCCTGATTCCCTACATGACGGGCAAGCAGGGCATTCCGGGATTCGGCGGAAGAGTCCCCCAAAGCTATGAAGAGATTTACACGCTCCAATCGGGGAAATCTTCGCGCGGCGAAAATATTGACGAAACGGCAATCTGGCGGGCTGAAAAATTTACAGAACCGTTGAACGCCCTTTCGGTAATAACGGCGAGCAATCGGTATCTTTTTAAGATTACCGATAAATCGGTTCACGCAGTCGAGATTGATTCGGGGATTATGAGCGATGCACCGGCTTTTACGCCGTACCCCGTCTACGACAGTCGTGATAGTTCCGCATGGGAAATTATCGGAATGTTCGAGCAAAATGACAGGCTTTATGTTATATGTACCGATTTGCATAAAGTCATTATTGAAAACAAAAGCGAAAACGAAGACGAAGTCATAGACGAACGTGTAGCTATTTTTAATGTTCCGCAAACTCTTATATACGAGTTTGACGCACTTGAATTTACCGGAATTCCCGACGAAGAGTATCGCATTGACGGTGGATTCAAAGAAGTTGTCCTACACGAAGGCGGATTTTTTGTTATAGCCGATTACACTCCGTTAAAAAACGATGATGAGTACACGTACTATATTCCAACCTATAATATCGGCAACGACAATGCCGAGCGTAGCCTTGCAGAGCTTGAAAATATTGAATTTATCGGGAACGCACCCTATTCAGACATGAGCGTTATTGCATCTGTGTCACGTGATAATTTCACGCTGTATGCCGTTTCGGGTAACACGGCAGACAGTGTGCGTTACTCGCATGACGAAATCGGCGGCTCACTTATTATCGGCTTTTATTCCGAGAAAAAAAACGAGTCCCGCTTGTTGCGGTACAGCGTTTTCGGGAGCGTGTTGAGCAATCCCGCATGGGGGAGCGTTTCGGGAATAGTCAACCGCGGCTTTATTGATGAGCGGGCCGGTGTTATACGAGTAGTCGCCGACCTCGGCAATACTGCCGTGTTGCACTTGTTTGATACAGGTATGTCAGCCCTCTCGCGTTCGGGGAGCGTTACCACAGACGGAACAACAGCGGGTGCGGCGTTTGACAATGACACAGCCTACATTATAGCGCATCATCCGGCAAAAGCCTACGCAATTGATACAACGAACTCGGCTAAACCTGCATTCCTAAACGATGTAGACACCCTAATATCCGATAAGGAGTTTTACCGATGGGGCAACAATCGCTTTTTTACAGTCGGAATTGACATTGATGAGGAAGGAAACCGCCAAGGCGTTATGGTTACTATGTACGTTAATGAAAGCGGCGCATCAAAAACCGAACAAGTCTACCGACTTTCGCTTAATGATGCAGTTTGGCATGATTACACAAATACCTCCGCCGAAATGTTCAGGGAGGCTGTTGCGGCGAGCCGTGAGTCGGGCATTATTATAATCCCGGTGACTTATTTTAACTCGGTCACTCGCGTTGAGAGTTTCTTCGCACTTAACTATATCGAAGACAGCAACGGCGGGGAGTTTGCGGAAGTCGGCAAAATCACCGAAATAGGGTTTAATACAAGGTTTCATGCGGTTGTAATACGAGGGGGGTATATATACACTTTCTGGGACAATGCAGTCCGCTCGGCTGCCACAGACTTGACTATGATTGGGATACATCAGTTATCGTAGTCAAACTCCCCTTCTTCCTTGGCAAAAAAGTCATCCTCCGAAACCGAGTTCTTCCCGAAATTATCCGACACCGACTTCGGTTCGGGTTCTTCATTAAAGTAAGAGTTTTCCACCAAAGAAATGGCAATATCTTCGATTAACCGTAAATAAGACAGCTTTTGCACCCATTTTTTCGGAATAAAACCCGCACCGTGATACGCGCCGAGCAATCCGCCGCACATTGCACCGCAGACATCGCTTCTGCCATCGTGATTGACCGCAAGGCGAATTGCATTTTCGTAGCTGTCTTCAAACAAAGCCGCCGAAAATAAAGCAACCCCCAATGCCTGTGCCGCGTCATCATCCGTGCCAATCCGCGTAACAGCGGTGGTCGGAGGTATATTGTCATCGGAAAGGAATTTCAGCACCTTTTCAATAACCTTTAAAACTTCGTCACTGTTCTTATAGCTCTTGAGTATATCGACTGACTTTTTAATCGAGCTGTCAATGTTCAAGCCGTTAATCAACCAGGCGATTACTGCTGAGTAGAACCCCGCCGAAAGGTAGGAAACGGGATTCCCGTGGGTTATTGCGGCAAAGTCCGCTCCTGCACGAAACGCAAGCTCCGCATCATAATTAAAAAACAATCCCGCAGGCAAAACACGCTTAACCGCACCTGTGTCGGAAAAGTTGTTTAAAGGCGAAATAATTTTGCCGTAAGACGAGTTGCGTATTTTAGAAAGCTGCTCGACGTTAGTTTTTTCAATCGCACGGTTTTGATAAAGCCCCTTGGTCTTGATTAGCTTAGACCTGTAGGCATTGATATTCTTGTCAAAAAGCCACGAATACTCATCTCCCGCAATTGACTTTGTTTGCGTGTAAAGCCATAACTGATACGCATAAAAGACATACTCGGTATAATTTACGCCCTCTTCTTTTTGAGAAAGTGTTGCCCACAAAATCCCGTCTGTGGTGAATAGTGTCATTTGAGTCGCATCGGTAAAAAGCGCGGTATTGGTTTTCGCACTTACCGCAAGCCTGAGGCAGCCTCTTTTTTCAAAACGTCCGCAAATTTCCTCAAAAGTCATCTCCCTGCAAGGATAGCCGAAAGCGTCTCCCACGGAAAATCCCGTGAAAGCCCCTATAAATCTTGAAGCATGGTCAATCATTTCACACACCGTGTGTGGTATACTGTAGCGAAAATTACAGCTCACCACGTCCCTTTCTTAAACCTTATGATATTTTTTATTATTCTGTATTGACAGCGCACGGTAAATCTGTTCTAACAGCATTACCTTAGCTAACCTGTGCGGAAAAGTCATACCCGACATTGAAAGTCTCATGTCCGAAACAGATTTTACTTTTGGGGGAAGCCCGTCCGCCCCGCCTATTATAAAGCATATTCCTTTTTTCTCCGAAACATAAATCTTTTCTAACGCTTCGGAAAATTCTTCGCTTGTCAGAGCTTGACCCTCAATACACAACGCGAATACATAACTGCCTTTCGGAATCTTGTCGAGAATTGCCGCATCTTCCTTTACATCAATCAACCGGAGCTTACCGAATGCCTTAATCCTCTTGGCATACTCGTCAACCGCACTAACCCAGTAGCTCTCTTTTAGCCGCCCAACCGAAATAACAGTAAAATTCATCTGCGTATTCTTCTGTTGGGGGGCTTTTTCCGCGCTTTTTCTAACCTTTTGCGATGTTTCCTTATATAGCTTAGTATAATCAAAACGATTACAGTTGCACCGAGCAGAAGTAACAACGGAACAAACCACCGCTTACCGAAAATGCTGCTTACCCTGTCCCGCGCAATTGCAGAGCCGGTTCGCGCAACCGAGTCACCCGCGACAAGCTGAATTTTCGTAAGAGGCTGCCCCGCAAGCTGTAACTCAACCGTTCCGAGCAATTGCCCTTTTTCAATAGGCGCACTGACTACTCCCGCGCGAATGTCACAGACACATTCATCACTTCCCGGATTGCCGCAGGTACACTCGTCCGATGCCAACTCGGTTATTTTATTAACAGTGCTGTCAACATCGAGATTTTTAGGCAAAAGTGTCCAAAATTCGGAGGACATTGAGTCCATCAAAGGGAAAAGCTGAACTTCGTCCGCATCTCCGTCTAAAACCTTAACAATGTCAATGGGGTCGGTTGCACGCATTACGCAAGCGTTCCAAAATGTAGAAAATGCCCAACTGTACAAAGTCTTGTGGTCGTTGAATGCATGGTGCAACCCCTGCTGCCCCGTGTCGCGGTTTTCACGTTGAAGCCACGGTGCACCCATTGTGACAACCATATAACGATAGCTCGTGCCGTCAACATTCCGTTGAGCAACCGAGACCAAATTCGCAACCCCGTCATGTTTTACCCAGTCGCCATCGGCATCTCTTGTGTAATAGCTGTCAAAGCCACCGGTTTTTACTCCGCGTGCCGCCTCGTAATAATAAGGAGAGCCGTTTCTGAGAAGCCAGTTGGTATTAACCACCACGCCATCGGGATTATATTGGCTAATCGGAACAGTATATTCAACCCTGCTCACAAGCTCGGCAAAAAAGCTGT